>OKWZ01000068.1_pt1 | contig 94799 bp, 87 predicted proteins | sample 1607111 | NCBI WGS metagenome assembly OKWZ01 (sample SAMN07501042, study PRJEB24779) | human gut metagenome | reverse complement strand
AAAGTCGGACTCTCTGAGGGGGTTATTTCATTAGAAATTAGATGTGAATTAGATTATCTACATGGTGAATTATATTTTCTATTACAGCAATTACGGTTGTCCATGAATTTATGCGTTCTAAATAGACAGAACGGTCGCGGCCTAGGGACTTGACCTAGTAAAGTCGGATAATTGTGGGTGTTCTTTTATTGAAATTTAGATCTGTATTAGAGCATCACATAGTAAATTATATTTTCTGCCACAGCAATTACGGTTGTCCATGAATTTATGCGTTCTAAATAGACAAAACGGTCTGTGGCCTAGGACCTTGACCTAGTAAAGTCGGATAATTGTGGGTGTTCTTTTATTGGAATTTAGATTTGTATTAGAGCATCACATAGTAAATTATATTTTCTGCCACAGCAATTACGATCGCCCATGAATTTATGCGTTCGAAACAAACACAACGGCCTGCGGCTAGGCCTTGACCTAGTAAAGTCGGACTCTCTGAGGGGGTTATTTCATTAGAAATTAGATGTGAATTAGATTATCTACATGGTGAATTATATTTTCTATTACAGCAGTTACAGTTGTCCATGAATTTATGCGTTCGAAATAGACAGAACGGTCTGCGGCCTAGGACCTTGACCTCATCTATATACCTCTTCTAGAAATTAGTACAGGCCTGTACTAATTTCTAGGTGAGCATGCATTGATGCACCAAGGAAATATGTGAGCCTTATATGCTTATTTTCTATGTAACCCACGGTAAACGAGTTCAAAGATAACTTTCTGTGCTTCTAACCATTCATCGCTTTGGGACCACTTATATTGTTTATTAACAGCATATAGTCCGTGCACTAAAAATACAAAAACGGATACACCCACGTCAAATGAAGTCCCAAGTGCTTCTGCCATAACAAGCCCTTGCCGATCTTTTTCACTCCGTATAATTCGTTGCAATACATATTCTGAAATTTGTTCATCTAAAAATAAAGGTAAATACTTTTTATGTCGTATAATACGCTGACATAAGGGCAATCTATCAAAAATAGAATCGTATGCTTCTCTCAACGAAACAGAATTAGAAGCAGCTGATAAGGTTTGAGCTATAGTTTGTAAATTATTATTATCTACCATTCCTGGTCGCGAATAAGCGATTGCATCATCTACTAAATCATCAACAATTTCCATGATATTGCTATAGTGTAAATAAAAAGTAGAGCGAGTTATACCTGATGCTTTACACAACAATGTTACGGTTAAAGACTCAAAAGAATGGTTTTCTAAACAACTAAGCAACCCTTCTTTTAACAACATTCGTGTCATTTCTTTTCGAGTTATCATATAACCTCCTACATAGACACATTTATACAATGTGTCTATTAACAAACATAGTGTCAATTATTGTTGAGACTAGTATAACAAAACAAGGTACACTTATTCTAGGGATTACAAACAGTAATCTATTTGATGAGATTTTCAAAATACAATTAAGGAGATACCTATGACACAATATACTCACATTAGAAATGCTACAGGAAAATTAACAATAAAAAACACAACATTTCTTATTGATCCATTCTTAGCACCAAAAGATACTTATCCTGGCTTTGAAGGAACATTTAACTATCAACAAAGAATGCCTATGGTTGATTTACCTGTATCAATGGACAATCTATTAAGCAATGTAACTGCAGTGGTAGTTACACACACACATCTCGATCATTGGGATGACACGGCAATCAATTCTATTCCAAAAGCACTTCCTATTTTTGTACAAAATACAGCGGACAAAGAACTTATTACCTCCCAGGGCTTTAATGATGTACGCATCATTTTTGAAAGTCTGGAGTTTAATGGTATCACATTAAGAAAAACAGGTGGCTCCCACGGCACGGTAGAAATGTATGCAAATCCAGTTCTCGCACCATTAGCAGGCGATGCGATGGGCGTTATTTTTGAAGCAGCAGGCGAACCAACTGTGTACCTTGTAGGCGATACAGTTTGGACAAGTGATGTAGAAAAGGCTCTCCTTCGCTTCGATCCTAACGTTATTATTATGAACACTGGATATGCTCAAGTTTTAGGCTTTGAAGATAGTATTATTATGGGTACAAAAGATATTGGCCGCATGGTGGTACGCAAACCAGAAGCTAAAATCATCGCTGTTCATATGGATACAGTTAATCATACAGCAACAAGCCGTAAGGATGTGCACAAATTTATCAAAGGCACCAATATCGAAAGCCATGTAGCAGTCCCTGAGGATGGAGAAACTATTGTACTATAAGTTACTATATACCTATGTTGTTTTTATGTTGTTATTGAGGTATACTATAAACATAAAGAGAGTCATTGACGTGTGCAAGCGTTAGGCTCATCTAAAAATTAGTAAAACGAGATGCGCCTAACGTGTAAGTATTACCAGTACTTATTACGTTAGGCGTTTCTTAAGTTTATTTGAATAAACTTAAGATAGATACAACTATGGAAATTACAAAAAGAATTATATAAACCTTCTCGAATTTACTCATAGTATCACCACCTTTCGGTGATGAACCTAACTCACGTCAATGACTCCTATTATTAGTATAGCAGAGTTATAAATGATGTAATAGATTAAGTTAATAAGCTTTTGATTAAAAAATGAAGCGTCAGGTCTGCCTGACGCTTTTACTCTTTCATAAATAATTATTAGTTAATTAGCCTAAAACGTAGAAAATAAAACTCATCATTTAAATTTACTAATTTAAAGTTCACCTCTAATGAAATAACCCTCTCAGTACGTCCGACTTTGCTCTGTGTTTTCTCCCTATATAAAAAAAGACCCTCTTCAGAATCCGACTTTGCCCCTGTTCCGAAGGAACAGATCTGGGCGGTGGAGGATTATGGAGAGGGTCTTTTGTTTATATTATATTATTTTACTTCTGCCCAACCTAAAGCAGCACGTTTTTCATCGATATCTGCCAAGATTTTTTCAGCAACTTTAGCTGGATCTGTATTTACATACATAACAGAGCCTAGGATGTCTTTAGTATCTTCTTTCAACCATTTTGTAACAGCATCAGAGCCTTGTGTAGGTGGCTCAACGCAGTGGTAGGAGTTGATACCCATTAGGCGGAAGCCAAGGGATGCATCGATACCTTTTTCGTTAGACCATTCAGGGCTAGACATTGCAAATGGCATTTGTGGCAAGTTAAGGCCTAATTCACCAGCAATACCAGCGAAAATACCAGAGGAACGTGCATTATCTACACATTCGCCAACATGCCATACTGGTGGTTGATCATCGCCCAAGAACTCTTGCAATGCAGGGCTACATTTCTTAATAGCATCTGTATTACAGTAACCAAGTTTCATCAATGGGAAGGACGCACAACCATTTGTTAAGATGATACAGCCATTTTTGATAAGTGTATCAACGATATCTACAGTTGCTTTTTCGTAGATAACGCGAGGGTTGGAACAACCTACTACGTTAACGATACCACGAACTTTACCAGATTTTAAAGCCTCTGCCAATGGTTTGAAGGAACCATAATGTTTAACAGTGGATTCTGGAGAGAACCCAACCTCTGCAGTGATTTCGTATGGCGGAATGAATACAGGCATGCCTTTACGCAATTCATGAGCTTCAAGAGCGCGATCCAAGATTTTGCGAGCCAATGCTTTTGTTTCAGACAAGTTAGTATGATGGTGATCGTAACCAATGTGTTCTGCACCTGGTAAACGAGCTGCATCAGATGTAGTGATAACCTTTGTATTGAAGCAACGTGCTACGTCCATGATAGCAGGATAAACGTCTTGAACGTCAGCTACCCAGCAATCAAGAGCACCTGTACCAAGTACAAGTTCCGCACCGATAGCATTACACAATGGAATAACGTTTTCGTAGCGGTACATACTGGACAAACCAGAGCAACAAATACCGTAGAATTGAATGCCTTTGGCACCGATAGCTTTTGCTTTTTCTAAATACTCTTCAGAGGCACCAATTGTACAAATTTGAGATACTAATGTTGGCAAGTGACCGTGAACAGCGATATTTACATAACCTTTTTTCAAGGCACCAATGTTAACTTTGGATGTACGGCGACCGCCTTGTCCGAACAATGCATCTGTAGCGATATCTGCCGCTACTACGCCAGTAAATGTGAAAGCAAGACCACAACGCAAGAATTGTTTCATGTTGCTTTCCCAATCGCCATCGGTACCTACGCATGTACGATGGTATGCATCAAATGCTTCATTGTACGCGGAAATAGGCAAAATATCCAAGTTTTTCCAAACTTCGCGACGTTCAGCAGGAGCCATTGCTGTAATCGTTTTATATTCGCCAGGCAATGCACGGCTCAAGTCTTCTAATAGAACATCTGCTAAATCATTAGCTACTTCTTTCAAAGAACGACCTTCTTCAGGAATGTTGAAAGCCTTACATACAGTACGGATTTTTTCTTCGCCCAAAATTGGAATATCCAATTGATCATTAGCGGCAGCTTTCAAAGAAATCAAAATTTCACGAGCATGCGCACCATGTTGAGTCAAACCACCCGCAGCGGCACGTGTCATGTTACGAGCTACGATAAGGTCAGCATCGGCACCGCAGACGCCACGAGGGCTCTTAGGCGTAATTTTACATGGACCCATGAAACAAATACGACAACATACGCCAGCAATACCGAACGCACATTGAGGTTGTTGTTTATCGAAACGGTCAAATACAGTGTCGCAACCGATTTGTTCCATACGAAGAATCATCTCACGCACGGCAGGGTCAGGAGTTTGCTCGATAACATCTTGCTTAGTAGGCCATGTTTTACGATACTCAGCAACAGCCTTAAGATAATCATTTACGCCATGTTCATGAGGCACGCCTGGTTCATGAGTGTGTGGCACCCATTTATCTGTAGGCAAAGCCTTTTCATGGCTATGATCGTGACCATGGTCATGATCGTGATGATGGTCATGATTATGGTGATGGTCATGATGATGATGACCGCCACAATGGCAATGATGATGTTCACCATGGCTATGGTCATGGGTATTTTTATTTTCCACGTCTTTACTCATTTTAAACCTCCTAGGGGCCTACGTAGGCCAACCGCTAATAACAAGAAAACATATCCTTCTTCTATCTAAGTTAAATCCACCTTAATTGTGGGTTTTAAATCCTATCTCATAAATATGTTTTAAACTATCATAAGTATATTTGTTGAGAGGACAATTGTCAATTAAATTTTATACATATTATAAAAAATATCAGCTCCTATTCCCCATTATAACAATGTTTTTCAATTATAAAACTCATAATAATTTCATGAAACAAACTCATTTTTAATTCCTATTTATTGCAGGAATTAAAAACACTCATGAGAAATAAACACCTCATAATACTAATTCTATATACACCAACGATTCTCCTGCATCATTTTCACAAAAGCTTACTACACCATCTAAAATATTTAAAACATTAGCTCCCCCTACACCGATGCACTAAAAACCTTAATGTAAGTAGATACAGAAAAGAAATAGCCCCTCTGGAAAAAACTTCGGGCTCCGCGTAGCGCAGTAGCTTCTCTAACGCAAATGTGCTAAAAACTTTAATGTATAAGCATAAAGGACAAAGTAAAAACAGCCCGTCACAAATAACTTCGGGCTCCGCTTTAGCCCAGTAGCGTGTCTCTTAACGCAGATATGATAAAAACTTTAATGTACTTACTGAATAAGTAAGGATGAAAAAATCCTCCTCAAACGACTTCGGGCTCCGCGTAGCGCAGTAGCGTGTCTGTATTAACGCCGGTGTAATAAAAACTTTAATGTAAAAAATACAGAAAAAGAAATAGCCCCTCTGGAAAAAACTTCGGGCTCCGCTTTAGCGCAGTAGCGTGTTTTTTCCAGAGGGGCTATTTCGGTTATTGTAAAGTGTTACATTAAAGTTTTTAGTACATCAAGTACTTCGTGTGGTAACTCATTTTTACCGTCTTTGAGTTTTTCCACGTATTCAGAGCGGAATTCAAAGGCTTGGTGTAGTTGGTGATGGTATTCACGTACATCAAATGGGGGTTCGAATCCTGGCACTTCTACGTAGGATAGGTTTTCATAGGCACCGAATGGTTCGAATTGTAGGTCTCCTTCTACTAGGCGTTCTAATAAATCAAGGGTCACTTCTTTAGGGATTTTCTTTTCAAGGAAGAATCCGGTGTTCATGATATAACAATCTACGCCACATTCTTTGAAGAGTTTTTTGTAGCTTTCATAATCACGAACTAGCGGATAGGTACGGAATGGGTTTGCATATGGCTCAATAACGAGTGCATTTGGATCGACGTTGGCATCGAGTTTTTCCGCAGTAGAGCGGCGTGTTGCAAGGGTTGCGCCCATAGTGGAAGCCAACACAGGGTCGTCGATTTTAAGGATTGGTGGCAATGTTTTATCTTTCATTAGCCACACAATGGCATTAACCGGTTCGTCCACGTGGTTTACGCGATTGTCTGTCCAGAATTGGGATTTAATAGCACGGCCATTATTGTTGCGCACGTCCTCAGCCAATACGACCTTATTACCATTTTCATCGAGGGTTACACCCACGTTTTGTAATGTTAACAAATATTTGTTAGCAGGGTGTTCCACAGGATAATCCTGCATTTTATCAAAGTATGTTGGTTCCATCGCAATGGAGGACAAATCATTTGTATTGATGATATATGCATCATCATGCAAGATAGAAATATCATAGCGACCATTGTGTTTTTCGTGAGTCAATGTAGATTTACCGGAACCGGATAGACCAAATACGCCGATTGTGAAAGACTTACCAGTTTTAAGGTTATAGCGTTTCATACCGCCGTGGCAGGCTACGTAGCCATAACGGTTTGCTAAGGACCAAGCCAATGTCAATGTGCCTTTTTTATGTTCTCCAAAGTAACGCATGCCAAGAATCATAGCGCAGTTATGAGCAGGGTCAAAAACAGCAAGACCACCTGGATGACCTGGCACAACATAATCAGGGTCAGAATAGATGTAAATATCCCCTTCTGGAATATCTTTACTGTTGTTATAGAACTCTTTCACTGCATCGTCAAAGAATTTAAAGTTCATAATCCAAGAATACATGATGGATGCATGATCCTTTGGAATCATAAGATGAGCACGAGCCGTGAATTTTTGATCAAGACCAACCACAACTTGTGTAGAAATCCATTCTTTATTGCGACTATCATACACAGCATCACGAGCGATACCGGCTAATTCGACTTCATCAATACCTTCATCACCAATGATACGGCGAGCCTTCGCATAGCGGCCAGTCGTTTTACCATCATTAGTTACGAGAATTTTAGCGTCAGCTGGTAAACCTTGTTCTTCTGGTTTAAATACAGGCATATCAAGAAGAATGACACCTGGTTCTTGCGTTGCCAATGTATACGCTTCTGCTACAGATGTAACAGGTTTTACGTTATTACCATAAAACGCAGTTTCAATGGTGCTGCGTAATTTAGAAAATAACGGATTTGTCTTGATTTCACTTTGATTCCAAATGCGACGTGTTGCCATTCTAATCCTCACCTTTATCGTATAACTTTATAAAAACCTATCGGTACGTGTATTGAAAATACTTCTAATAATTTCTATTTTACCTGTTTTTAACAAATTTGTATACACGAAAGAGATGAATAAATGTAAATTATTGTATGTTTATTTTAAATTAGTGCAACACATTTTGTAATAATAAAAATTGATAACTATTGTAAGCTCTCAGAGAGTTACTTTTTATTTTTATTAATAAATGCGTCGATTATCGCCTACAAAGTCAGTTTTATCCCAAGTCAACAATGTACGAGAACCTTCAAGTTCACGAATATGTGTACAATCTTGCATCATTTCTAGTACGCCTCGGAATTTACCATTTTCATCGCGCACGGCCGTGTAGATAACATAGATAAACAAGCCCGGTTTATTGATCCAAAATTCTGCTTGGCTTTGTTCTCCCGAACGGAATTTCTCTACGATTTCTTCTACAACATGAACAGACTTAGCAGGATGGCAATTCTTCACCTCACGGCCAATAACATTAGCACTACGAGGGAAAATGCGATGTGGTGTATCACTGTAGAATTTAACGAGTTCATTTTCATCTACATAGGATAAATCCACAGGCAGATGACGGAACAACAAATTAATTTGCTCTAAGGTCAGTTTGCCAGTGGCCACATCTAGTACAGCATCCTTACTAACGGCTGCACCTCCTACAGGGCCAACATATTTGGATAATAGACCTGCCAAATCGTTTAGGAACTCGTTAGATACAGCACCGTTTTGACCGGAGTTATTTGTATTTAGTTGTGCCGCAGAATCATTGATGCCTGTCACTACATATAAACCTGGTGCGTTAATAATAGCATAACCGATTTCATGGTCATTTTTGCTCATGCGCACAAACTCTTCATCGCTTAATAATTTAAAGGATGTTGGCAATAAAACCTCTAACTCCTTAGAGTTCAAATCACGTAACTTTGCCAGTGTTTCTGGAACAGATGCTAAAAACTCCTCATATTTATCTTCACGAAGCAATGCGTAGGATGAAGAGATAGAATCGCGCACGCCATCATCAAAGGTCCACATAATCCGCGTTGGACGATCAAACCCATGATTTTCTAACATTGGATATAATTGATTTTGCTTACGAGATAAATGGATACGCCATTCTGCTAAGGAATCAAAAACACCAAGCCAAGGATTTTTAATAAACTTATCTTGTTTTAACAGTTCATCCGCTTCAAGAGCTACCTTTTCAACCGCATTAATTTCTTCTAAATAAGCCCACAACGGATGATTCTCTGGGTACTCATTTTCGGCACGCACTAATACACCGTCAAATAAATTCAACAAATCATCCATCTTGTCTAGTATTTCTTCATCCTTATAGACACCTTTCAAACTTTGCTCTGCATAAGCAAATTCGTCAGGCGTACAAGTACCTAACTTTTCTTTTAAAATACGGTTACCCTCTTCCAAGGATAATTTACCATCTAAATAATCCTCTTTAATAGATACAATAATTCTGTACCGTTCGTTATTAATATCTAGCTTTTGCTGTAATGGATTCATATGCTTATACCTCCAGGGGTCAAAGACTATTAGTATATACAATATATTATTACTATATTAAATATATTTTTATTATATTCATTTTGAAAGTAATTTTCAGTTGCTGCAGATACATTTCCCAAGATAATTGAGCCACAAAACACTTTCACCCAATATAATTAACTCCTTAAGTACTTTCACCAGCACATAAAAAAGCACCCATACAATGTATGAGTGCCTTCTATTAATTCCTTAAATTAATATATTCAGTTTTAGATGCCTCTACAGGATTGCCATTGCTATCCGTAGCCGGTGTAAATTTCCATGTAGAAATCGTGTTCACAATGGATGCATCCGCATCACTACTACCAGTAGACCCTTGTAATTCTACATGAGAAACGGATCCATCTGTATTAATAGTAAAGTTTACATTAACAACAGTTGCATTACCGGCATAACCATGTAGTACACCAGAATCAAAGCCTGGTGTAGATACTGCTTTTGGCGCTTCATAAGGTGTGGCCGCCATAGAAACAGCGGTAGACATGGACATAATTAATACCGTTAAGGCAACACAACGCAATACATTACTCATCATCTTTCTCCTCATTGAGTCTTATGACTACTCTCATTATTGAGTCCTAGACTGTTTCACTCCTTATTTTGCCTTAGGACCATTCGCTTTCGCATTCACATCAGATGCATGATTATCGTTAGACTGTGATTTGTCTACCGTCAATTTACCATTGCCGGACTTAGCGGGAGCATTCCCCTTTGGCAATGTAATTGTCATGCCGATGATGGATGCATGGGCTTTTTGATCTGTGCCAATAGCCGGCGTAAATTCCCATTGTCTAATAGCAGCTTTCACAGCCTCATCAACAGGACCATAACCAGAGGATTGTTCTACAAAGACATTTTCAACCTTGCCTTGTTTGTTAATTAGGAATCGTACACGCATATGATCTGCTACGGTAATTCCATTTGGAATAGCTGGCATCGTAGGTTTAACGATGGATACCTCGCGAGGTGCTTCTGTAAATCTACCCGCAGCCGCATCAGCATGAGCAGGCATCATAGCACCTACCGCAAATGTAAGAACAGCAGCACACGCGAATCGAGTTAATATATTCATGGTTTGTTCCCCCTCGAAAGTAATATAATAAATATACATATATAATACTCGATAAAGATGAAGAAAAAAATACTTAACTGCAAAATATAGTCTATTAGTAAAAAATATATGTATAGAATAATTTTTATTGATAATTTTTCTCATCTATGTTATATTTATATTGACTAAATTGATCGGATTACACATCAAGTTGATGTAACAAAATTACAAAAGGAGGTTCATCATGAGACGTAGAAAGCGTATTCAAATGAAGGTCATGATGGTACTTGGTATCGTTGCCCTCGTTGGGCCGAACCATCTACAAGCTCTTATCCACTAAATGATCGTGACCTTAGCAGAAGACTGTATAACTGCCAATAGCCGCTACGTTAGTAGCGGCTATTTTTCTGTTTAAATTTAGGGAAATATTCTCCACTTCAAATGATTTCATCATTAAGACAGTACAATTCCCTCAAACAAGATTATTAAAGTTTTTAAAATTAGTATCTATAAAAAGGAGGTTTATTATGAAATTCAACCGAGTCGTATTAGTCGTCGTATCATTAGCACTTATGTTACTAGCCCTTGCAGGCTGTGGTAAGGATGCAGCACAGGACAGTCAAAAGAAACTAAACGTCGTCGCCACTACGACGATGCTGACGGATTTAGTAAAAGAAATTGGCGGTGACCATGTGTCTGTACAAGGACTCATGGGGCCTGGCGTAGACCCTCACCTCTATCAAGCGAGCGCCGGCGATGTAACTGCTATGTCTAAAGCAGATGTAGTGGTGTACAACGGTGTTCACTTAGAAGGTAAAATGGGTTCCATTTTCGACAATTTAACAAAACAAAATAAAGCTACCATCCGCGTATCCGACGCTATTGATCCAGCCACTCTACTCGACTTTGATGAAGAAAATGGCGTGAAAACTAAAGATCCTCATATTTGGTTCGATGTAGCAAATTGGAAACTTGCAGCTAAGGCTGTATACGAAGGACTTTCAAAAGCAGACCCAGCTCACAAAGATGATTTCAAAAAACGCTATGATGCATATCTCACTAAATTAGATGACACAGATGCGTACATTAAAGCACAAGCAGAATCAATTCCTAAAGAATCTCGCGTTCTCGTAACCGCACACGATGCATTCCAATACTTTGCTCGAGCATACGGCTTTGAAGTAAAAGGTTTACAAGGCGTTAGTACTGCTACAGAAGCAGGCACACAAGATGTAAATGAACTTGTTCAATTCATCGTAGATCACAAAATTAAAGCAATCTTCGTGGAATCTTCTGTACCACATAAAACAATTGAAGCCGTTCAAGAAGCAGCTAAGGCTAAAGGTTGGAACGTTGCTATCGGTGGCGAATTATACTCCGACTCCCTCGGTTCTGAAGGCACTGAAGGTGGCACATATATCGGCATGGTAAAAGCCAACATCGATACCATCGCTAAAGCACTGAAATAAACAATGATAAAAGGAGGTCTCTATGGAATGGGCCATTGAAGTTGAAGATATGACCGTAGCCTATACGACAAAACCCGTATTATGGGACGTAGATATGAAGGTACCCATCGGTTCCTTAGCGGCTATCGTCGGCCCTAATGGAGCCGGTAAATCTACATTATTAAAGGCCATGTTAGGCCTATTAACAGTTATCTCAGGTAGTGTTAAGTTTTATATCGACCACCACCTTGCGATGGACAAAAAGGATTACAAGAAAATCGCCTATGTCCCTCAAAGCGGTAGCGTAGACTGGGACTTTCCTACTACCGTATTAGACGTTGTACTTATGGGCCGCTATGGTCATCTAGGTTGGTTTAAACGACCAAATAAAAAGGATAAAGAACTCGCCCTCTCCATGATTGAAAAAATGGGCATGAGCGACTATGTAAACAGACAAATTCGTCAACTTTCAGGGGGCCAACAGCAGCGTGTATTCCTCGCAAGAGCCCTCGTACAAGAGGCAGATATTTACCTCATGGACGAGCCATTCAAGGGCGTCGATAAAACGACAGAGCACGCCATTATCTCTCTTTTACAAGAAATGAAAGCGCGCGGCAAAACGGTTATCGTCGTACACCACGATTTAAATACGGTACCCCAATATTTCGACTGGGTAACGATGGTCAATAAGCAAACTGTTGCCTATGGTCCCGTAGCAGAGACCTTTACTGACGAAGCCATAGAGCGCACCTACGGCAAGGGGAGGATTGTATGACCATACTCCAATCCTACACGACACAGATGGTATTGCTCGGCACGGCTCTCTTGGGCCTTGCCAGCGGTATTGCAGGCACCTTCGCAGTACTGCGCAAGGAAAGCCTCATCGGTGACGGCCTCTCCCACGCGGCACTGCCTGGTGTAGTCATCGCATTCTTGCTGACCGGTATAAAAGACATTGAGGTACTCATTATAGGTGCCGCCCTGTCCTCCATCACTGCGGCGTGGCTCATTACCATCACCGTAGAAAACAGTAAAATTAAATTCGATGGCGCTCTGGCTACTATATTATCTGCATTCTTTGGTCTTGGTATGGTTCTACTCACCTACCTTCAAAGTCTGAACAATGCAGGTCAGGCGGGGCTTTCAAAATTTATATTTGGACAGGCCGCCACCATATTAGCTCGCGATGTGTACATTACATCAGCGGCAGCGCTCATCATTATCGTTTTAACAGCCTTATTTTGGAAAGAGCTAAAGCTCATTTCCTTTGACGTAGAATACGCTAAAACATTGCAAATTCCCGTCATCTTTACACTCATTTTATATCGTTCACTATTGATCATGACCATCATCATCGGCATTCAATCAGTAGGTGCTATCTTGATTAGTTCCCTACTCATTGCACCGGCCGTAGGGGCCCGTCAGTGGACGAACAAGCTAGGTACCATGTGTATACTAGCAGGATGTTTCGGTATGATATCTGCTATCGGCGGTACCATTTGGAGTACAACAGTACAAAAACTGCCTACAGGACCGGCAATCATCGTCATTCTGTCGGTTATCGTACTGCTGAGCCTTATATTTGCCCCTAATAGAGGCATCTTGTGGCAATTCCGGAAAAGAGGTGCCCCATGACAGTACATACAGAGATTTTACTCATCGCCATTGCAGTATCCATCGCGTGCGCTATCCCTGGTGTATTCCTCGTGCTACGCCGTATGTCCATGATGGCCGACGCCATTACGCACACCGTATTCCTCGGTATTGTGCTTGCTTTCTTTGTAACGGAAGACTTAAACTCGCCCTTACTTTTAGTAGGGGCAACCGTAGTCGGTGTAGGAACGGTATGGCTTACAGAGATGATTCATAACACGGGCCTCGTCAACGAAGACGCATCCATTGGTATCATCTTCCCCCTTCTATTCTCCATTGCCATCATCCTCGTCAGTCTCTATAGCGGCAACGCACACCTTGACGTAGATACGGCACTTCTAGGGGAAATCGCATTCGCCCCATTCGACAGATGGATTGTAAACGGCACCGACTTAGGTCCTGTTTCACTATGGATTTCCCTGGGGGTGGCAGTCATCAACCTCGTATTAGTTATGCTCTTCTACAAGGAATTGCAGCTATCTACCTTCGATCCACTATTAGCAGGGCTCTTCGGCTTCATGCCTGCCCTCATCCATTACGTGCTGATGACCATGGTGTCCCTCACCGTGGTGGCTTCATTCCAAGCGGTAGGCGCCATCCTCGTTATCGGCCTCATGATTGGACCTGCGGTTATCGCTTATTTATGGACGGACTCTGTGAAAGCCATGCTCACTAGCAGTATCATCATCGGTATTATCTGTGCCGTTATCGGTACAGAAGTCGCTTTCACCCTAGACGTATCCATTGCAGGCACTATCGCAACAACGATTGGTCTCGCCTTATTAATTGCCGTTATTTGCACCCCAAAGACAGGCTATATTGCAACCTATCGTCGCCAGCGTCACTTGCGTCGTCACTATCGAGAAACGATGATGCTCTGCCACATCTATACCCATATGAATACACCTGTGGCGGCCATTGAAAATGGCATTGGCACCATTCACGAACACTTGAACTGGAAGCCAGACTATACACACCAAGCCGCATCACATCTTAAGAAACAAGGCCTGTTGTATGTAACAAATGGGTACTATATGCTGACCGATAAAGGCGTGGCGCAAGTTAAAGAAATTATTTAAATACAATACCAATACTTTTTCCAACAAAAAAGAAGCTGAAATCAATGCTAATCTGCAAGATTTCAGCTTCTTCTTTTATATTTAATTATACGGCTAGAACACAACACGCATCTGATACCACTTAGCACCACCGTGATCAGATACAGACTCGCCTTCATTTACAAAGCCAAACTTGGCGTAATAATGAATCTTTTCTTCCTTACATGTTAAAATAACGCCTTTTCGATTTTCTTCTTTGGCCAATTCTATGAAAGCCTCAATCAACTGCCCCCCTACACCGCGATTGCGATACGCTGGCATTGTATTTAGACCAAATATCATCTGCCATGCGCCATTGGGGTTATGTAAGGAAGCATCGGCGAATATCTCATCCGTTAAAACTTCGTCATCAGATACAAAACCATCGACAAAACCAATAGGTGTATCGCCGTCAAAAATAATAAGAAAATGATCTGCATAATGAGCAAGGCGCTCTTTAAACGCTTCACGAGGGGCTGCTTCGGCTGGTGGGAAACAGGTGGATTCTATATTTGTAACAATGTCTAAATCATCAGTAGTGGCTTTTCGTATAAGCATATTATTTAATCTTTCATATTACATAAAACAAATACATGGTTCATTATAATCTGGTAAAAGCTCATCATGTGTTAAAAATATCATATCAGATGTTTTAGCCTGAGCAATTAACAAACGGTCAAATGGATCTTTATGAGCTTTAGCATTCTCATCACGATGTAATGTAGATAGTGCTAACACATGTGGAACCAATATAGGTAACAATGTAAAACCCGCCCCCGCACAGCTATCTTCTACCATTACTGCATCAATAGGCATACACATTGGACGTTTAAGATGCTTAATTTCAATTTCCCATAGTGAAAGAATACTGTAATAAATATTATTATTTGGATTCATTATCATATCACTTGCTTCTTTAGATAATGAATCATCACCTAAAATAGACCATAGTAAATAATGTGTGTCCAATAATATATTCATATTGTATCTCCAAACATTTCTTCTATATCTTTATCCCATTTATCAAAATCTTTTGGCATTTTAAATTTACCTTTTGCAATGCCTATACGTTTCGACACATCCACTTTAGACTCTGTTTGCCTATTATCTTCAGATAGTGTAAGCTGTGCTACAGTCCGTCCATCTTGTTTGATATACACAACAGACTCTTCTCCTGTCTGTAGTTTTTTTACAAGCATAGGCAATTCTGCTGTAGCTTGTGTTATTGTTACTTCACACATAGTTTTGCCTCCTCTCCTTAAAATTTATGTTGCTATTACCCTAAGTATATACTGTTTAACCACTAAAGGCTACACCAAGACATAGTCTCTTGTGTAGCCTTTACTATACATATTCTATTATCAATTTATATACTATGTAATATGATAATGCTCATTTACATATCATTAAAGCGCTTTGCTCATATAGATAACATCATCCATAGGGTTATGATAATACGGCTCACATTCAGTAAAGCCATGCTTCTTGTACAAATGGATGGCTGCTTGTAATGGTTCAATTGTGTCTAATACCATCTCTTTATAACTAGAGGCCTTAGCATGGTCTATAATACTTTCAATCAGATAATCACCGAGATCATGTCCACGCCCCTCAGGACGTACATAAAGGCGCTTCATTTCACAACGGGTATCGCTATGCTGATAATATGCCACCATTCCAAGCACCACGTCATTATCATCGATAGCAACCAACAACTCACCATTAGGCGCCGTATATTTCTCAGCAATATCAGCCAATTCCTTATCTAAATTTTGAAAGGACAAATCGCGACCAAGCCACTTTGTATACTCTTGAATTAACTTTTTTACTTGATCCAAATACGGTTTGCCATCAACTATGTTAATCATAAAAACTCCAATGGATTAATTACTATAACTTTTTCATCTCACGAACGAATGCCTCCGCCTCCTGTAAGTTCTTAGGAAACTCAAAATACATATATCTTTCAGTGCCGTAAATGGGATTTCTAAAATCATAACCACTCAACAACAAATACTCTATAATTTTCCACTCTTTATCATTAGATTTTTTTGGAGCTTTGAACTTCTCATTCACAAAGTACATTTTGCCGTTACATATAGGACAGGTTTTATTCGTGTTAAACAACTCGTAATTCGTACCCTCTGATAAGGAAATCCGGCAGGTAGTACATACATTTTTATAGCCCATAATTATTTTCTCCCATTGGTTTATGTTGAAAGATTTCTTTTACAAGCCCCACGCCAACAATTGTACTACCATCCAAGATAAAGAACTCCGTACCAACTTCTAAACCAGAATAATCTACATACTCATTTACTGGCAGCGCATTGGCTCGTATTGGTTTATCAAAGATAACATCCTCACCATCAATAAAGTTTACACCTAACAGCTGTTCAGAACCCTTTATAACAAGATGAGGATAGTACATTCCATTATTTAAATTCGGTGGAGTTCTCCTCTTCTTGCTGAAGAAAGTGACTGTACAGCAAATAGTAAAATCTAAATCGCTCATTTTAAGCCTCATCAATTACATATACCATATCGCCTTTAAAGTATATGTTCATTATACAGTGTACGGGATTCCCTTCGGTCCATAACCAACCCTGCAATACAGCTCGGCCCCAGTTATAGGTCTCCGTAATGACCTCAAATTCACTATCACTATAATCCTGCTGAGTATCCGTTTTATTTCTATTTTTGAGTGTTCTTATGCCTATTTTTTATAGTTTTTAAGTTTTTAAGTATCAAAACAGTATCAATAGTGATACTACAGTAACGGTAATTTCCCTAATAGAACACGTCATTCATCCAACATCAATTTTCCTTTCTTGGCTTTATCCTTTAGACGCTTCATCTGATCTTTTTCTATTTGTTGAATGCTTTTCTCCGGAACAGGCAAATCTTCCGGCATAGTGCCACCAATTTTTTCAATAGCACTTCTAACTTCTTTTCCTACTGAGTAATGAACCTTTGTTGCAGCTTCTGCACCTTCAACTTTGTCTTTCCTTAGCTTTTCTTCGGTCTGTGAAATTCTAAATAAATTAGCAATGAGTTCGGTACTTCCCATATAATCCAGAATTTTTTGTCTTGCGGTTAAGCCTTTTCTGTCATGTATATCTTCTACATCTAACCCACCATACAATCCCATGTACCCTGCATTCTGAAATATAGCAAATTCTTCATTTGTGATAACTCCTGCATCATGTGCTGTTTCCACCAAAAGCTGATTCCATTGTTTAATATCTCCACGAACAACAAGCCTTCTTCTGTCTTCATCAAGCTGATTAAAATGATCTGCTATTTCTTGGCGATATGTTTGTATGGCAAAATATGTTTGTCCAAGTGCAATAACCTCTTTTCTCGGATCACCGTTTTGCACAATCAAATAGCAAGCATATCTCGTAAGTTCATAATCTTTTATAGACTTGCTTGTAGCACCTGCTTCCACGATTTTGCTGACCTCAGCAAAATCGTATTCTATTTCATGACCGCTGTTCTCACAAGCAATCATAGCTCTATCAATGACCTTTTGAAAGTTTCGCCATTGAGAATAATCAAGCACAACAGCCAGTTCTCTTGCACTCCAATACTCGCTTCCGTCTTTCCGAACATATTTTATATCTTCAAATTTTTTATATTCTGTTGCTTTTAAATTTGACATAAGCACCTTCTCGTTATTTTTATAATAGCTAACTTATATCAACTATTTTCTTTATCTCTATATTTTTCAATAGAATTCCCCTGTAAATCTTTCCATTCTAGCCATCCATTATTGGGCTTTCCAATAACTATCCAACCGGCACTCGATGGAGTCATACATACAATATCTTCTTGTAATATATTATCTTTTATTTTTGCATTCCTTCTGATAACTGGGATATATCCTTTACCGGTTTTGCCACAAAGACTTCCTTTTAACACTTTAAATATTCCGTCCTTAACGGTAGCTTTCCCATTTACTTTTCCAAAACCTTTTATATTACGATTTAATACATAATCACCATCCGGAATAAATCCTACATCAGATTTAAGTTTAATCTCTTCTGTAGATTCCTTGAACACTTCTTTTTTACTTTTATCCTTAGGATAAATTTGTTTGCCATCTAAAGAAGCTAATAAGGATTTAGCAATCTCTATGTCTAATGCAAACAACTCAGTACCGGCAATTTTACTTTTACTAAAGATATCATGGATAAGTTTTTCTTTGTCATCATATCCATCTACTTCTATAGCAAACTCCCTTTTTAACCCTGTAATATTGGCATATCCATTACTTTCTAAAACCCTCATTCTTTTTTCAAATTGGTCATTTCTAGTTTTGCCAATTTTGATAAGACCAGAAACAACTGTAGTCATTAAATATATTATTCCTTTTGCCATATATTTATCCTTTCGCTCTTCCATAGATCACATTAATTATATTTTCCTATATCATCAGCAACCATAGATAGTCGTTCGTCTATTGGCATCGAGTAAGAATAAACCTTATGTTCTTCTTCCATATCATAATTATCCGTCCATAGCTCGCATTGTGTTATTACAGTCTGAACTGCATCATCCATTCCTTCTGGAGGGTATTTGTACTTTTTCAAAAGTTTTTTAATGATCATACGCATTTTAGCTCTTGCTGATTCACGTTTTTGCCAGTCTATTGTCCTATTTTTACGAAGTGTATCCGCCAATTCTTTCGTTATTGAGATTAGCTCTTCATTTTCATAGAAATCTTTAATAGCCTGTGGTTTTACCAATGCATCATAAAAGGCTAACTCATCTGCAGTTAAACCAAGTTTTTCTCCTTCTTCTCTATCAGCTGCGATTTGTTTTGCTAGTTTTAGCATCTCCGCAATAACTTCTTCATTTGTTAGCAACCCATTTAAATAAGCATTGAGAGAGCGTTGCATAATTTCACTAAATTTCTCAGACTTAACTACATTTGTTCTGCGATAAACAGAGACTTGGTTAGAAATTAATCTCTTCAACAATTCAATCGCAAGATTCTTTTCCTTCATATTAGCAACATCTTGTAAGAATTTAGGATCAAATAAAGAGAACTCTTCTTTAATATCAGAGAATAAATTAATTACGCCATCACTCTTAATACTGTGCTTTAAAAGTTCGTTTATTCTTGCATTCATTTCTGGTAATGAAATCTTTTTACCAACACCAGTATTAGTAAGTCTCAAAACAAGTACACGAACAGCTTCAAAAAATGCTGCTTCAAATCTATCGTCTTCATTAACTAATGAAGAACAAAGAGAGAGTGCTTGATGAAGCATAAGGGATTCTTTTACAAATACCTCCTTATCCTCTCCCCGCTCTTTATCCATAATGAAATTCACAGCACCACTAATAGTTTTAGCTCTTTCAAGATCCGTACCACTTTTAAATTTAGAATAATCATATCCATGGAATACATCTCGGCATATAGATAATTTTTCTAGGAATTTAGGATACGCAACCATGGCAACATCGGTGTCGCCATAATTCTTTTTATCACGAGATGTATAATCGTTCATCGCCTGCTTCAAAGCAGTAGCAATCCCCACATAATCAACAATAAGCCCGCCTTCTTTATCACGGAATACACGATTAACACGAGCAATTGCTTGCATTAGATTATGTCCAGTCATAGGCTTGTAAATATACATAGTTGCAAGAGAAGGAACATCAAAACCTGTCAGCCACATATCAACAACTATAGCAATCTTTAAAGGACTTTTATTATCCTTAAATTTCTTAGCAAGCTCGTTTTTATGGTGCTTATTGCCAATAATTTGTCGCCACTCTTCTGGATCATTATTACCAGAAGTCATAACTACAGCAACTTTTTCTTCCCAATTTGGTCGAAGCTCTAAAATACGTTTATAGATTTTCATAGCAATAGAGCGAGAATATGCAACAATCATTGCCTTACCGGTAAGTAAATATTCCCTATTATTTTCATAGTGATCAAGAATATCATTCACAAGAGAATCTAGAGTATTATCATTACCAAGAATGGCTTCCATCTGTCCTAGCTCATGTTTGCTTTTCTCTATAACTTCACTATCTGCATTCAAAGAGATTAAATCATATTCAGCGTCAATCAACCTCAATGTAGCTTGATCAAGATTCAATCTAATAACACGACTTTCATAGTAAACAGGTCGTGTTGCACCATCTTCAACAGACTGTGTCATATCATAGATATCGATATAATCGCCAAAGACCTCCCTCGTACTACGGTCTTTTGAAGAAATAGGTGTTCCTGTAAAACCAATATATGTAGCATTAGGCAATGTATTACGAATAAGTCTGGCTGTACCAATAACACGTTTTGCTACTTCCTCACCAGATTCATTCTTTGTAATCTTAATTTTTTCAGCAAGCCCATATTGCCCTCTATGTGCTTCATCCGCCATAACTATAATATTATGACGTTCAGATAGAGGTTCATCCGATTCCTCAAACTTTTGCATCGTAGTGAAAATAATACCATTTGCCTGTCTCCCAGCAAGTAAGGTTTTAAGATTTTCTCTACTTTCTGCTTGTAACGGCTCTTGTCGTAAAAAGTCTTTACACTTTACAAACTGACTATAGAGTTGATCATCAAGGTCATTTCTATCAGTAAGAACAACAATAGTAGGGCTATCTAGGGCCTCCTGCAACAAATGGGCATAGAATACCATTGAAAGAGACTTACCACTACCTTGAGTATGCCAAAAAACGCCACCCTTACCATCAGTAACAGTAGCACGCTTAGTCGATTCAATAGCTTTCTTTACTGCAAAATATTGATGATATCCAGCAAGAATTTTATAGCTATTTATTCCTTCATTCGAAAAACAAATAAAGTTCTTAATAATATCAAGTAATCGTTCTTTTGAGAATATTCCCTCAAAGAATGTATCAAATTGTGCATACTGAGTATTCTCATAATTACCATCTTTAGTTTTCCACTCCATAAAACGGTCTTCGCCGGAAGTAATTGTACCAGCTTTAGAAATTAATTGATCACTCATAACACAAATAGCATTATAAATAAACATCGATGGAATCTCTTGCATATAGTTGCGAAGCTGTCTATATGCCTCAGAAGCATCTGTTTCTTCACGAGAAGGAGACTTAAGTTCCATTAATACGATTGGTAGCCCATTTAGAAATAGAATAAGATCAGGGCGTTTATTACTGTTCTCAATGAAAGTCCATTGGTTAGCAACAACAAATGAATTATTTTCAGGGTTCTTATAATCCACAAGATAAACAATTGACGAACGTTCTTCTCCATCAACAAAATATCTTACAGGAATGCCATTCTGTAAGTAGTCCATAAAGATGGCATTCTTCTGTACAAGCTCCCCATTTTCAAAATTTTTAAGTTTAAATAATGCATCCTGAATCGCATCATTAGTTGTACCATGATTAATACGATATAAAGACTCAATTAATACGTCTTCATAGAAGGGACTATAAAAATCTCTTTCTATATCTGGGCCATACACATATTCATACTCTAAATCATTTTGAAATAATTCAATTAATGATTTTTCATAATCTTCCTCTCGAAAAAAATTTAGCATTATTTTACTCCCAATTAAAAAGTTATTTTTATTACTATAACTCTACTTCTAATATATTTACATTCTCCCTATTATCAAGAATAAGTATTTCTTAAAATTAATATTTACCACCATGTAAAATAAACAATAATTTAGCGGCTTAAAGGTCTATGTTAGAGACATCAAGCTCACCGGACATCAGTTTTGGAAGAAGTGTATCTCTTAAATTACTTAGTCTATTGTTTTCCTTTTGATTTAAAAGAATTAGTTCAAAAATAGGTTCAACTAATTCAGTAAATTCTAACATTACCTTGGTCGATGGAATACTAACCTCTATTTTTCCAAATTGTGCTTTATTAAGGTTTACAATGGTACTTCCGCTTTGACCAAGTTTATTTATAATTTCAGACATTGTTTTCATAAGCAAATAAACATAATAAGGTGAAACAGTGTTTTTAGGAATAATTGAATTTATCTGTTGATTAGTTTGACTGGGAACAGGTACAAGAGTAACAAGACCTGCTGTTCCAATACAACTTACACACACACTATTGACTGGTAAAGTTTTTTTTGATTGACTTTCTACACCAAGAGTTGATAATGATCGAGCTGTATTTAATGAGTAGACACAATTGTGCATATCAGGAATTGTAATAAACGGGATATATCCTCCATAATATTCTTCTTTCTTTGTAGAAGGAGTCTTCCCACAAACAACATCCTTTGCTAAATCATCAATTGTTCCAAGAATCCAATCATCTGGTTGCTTGCCATTGAATGGTTCACAATCAACGAACCATGACTTAAATAAATTCTTAGCTTGCTGCTCTAAATTATTGTTTATTTCATTATTCTGTACTATTTTCTCATCTATTGATTTAAGAATAGATACAATCTTTTCCTGTGTTTTTCTATCAGGTAGAGGAACCTCCAAGTTTTCAATGTCTGAAGGCTTAATAGAGGGATATGCGGACACACTTTGTTCTGCAATACTTTGTAAATATTCTGTAATTTCCTGTTGTGTCAAAACATAATAAATATATTCAGGAACAGCCTTATCAAAGTCAACATCAATTACCGCAAATCCTGATGATACTAAAAAATTCTCAGGTTGATTTTTAATAATTCCATAGTGCAACTGATTTGGTCTTACGGTTGAGTAAATAATACTATTAAATCTTACTTTTCTTTTCGCTCTACTTGGCAACTTATCCATTGAAGTGTTGATATATTGTATTTCATCAACTTGATTCATCTTAATATTTCCAGTATCCAAATAGTTCACAAATTTCCAATCCTCTTTTGATGAATAAGTACTTTGATTTGTTGAAGCTATATTACCAAGTCTAACTGTCTGCCATTCAACCATATCCTATTTCCTCTCTATCCAATATATTTACGATGAGCAATCTTAACATTACTCTGTTTGACCATTGCGTACTGCAAGGTCGTATCTATTTTCCTATGCCCCAAGAGCTGTTGCAATTGCTCAATAGGCATTCCTTTATCTATTGCCATTGTTGCAAGCGTACGCCGGAACTTATGCGGATGCACTTTTTGTAACCCTAATTGCTTTCCAAATTCACGCAAACGAACCTCAACTCCACCAATTTTCAGCCTTTCGTGTGGCGATTTCAACGACACAAACAGAGCCGGATTATCGTCCGTTCTGCTTCCTAAGTAATTCTGCAAATGTATCTTTGTTCTTGCATCAAAGTAAACAACCCTTTCTTTACTGCCCTTACCGAAAACAATACATTCTCTCTCATTGAAATCAATATCATTGCGATTAAGTAGCACCATTTCTCCTACACGCATACCAGTAGAAGCAAGCATATCTATCATTGCCAAGTCCCTCGGCTCGGTACAGTTATCTCTCATAAGTTCCAATGCTTCGTCAGAGTATGTTTCTTTAATGTTCGTGCCTGTTTTGACCTTATGTATTCGCCTGACAGGACTTTTCAGTATATAGTCCTCATCTTCCAACCACGAGAAGAAACTTGAAAGAATACGGCGTATATTGTCTATTGTAACTTTACTTGACTTTTTCTTTTCCTGATACTCTGTCAGGTATCCTCTTATATCATCTGTAACTATATGTTTGACATCTTTTTGGAGTTCATTAAGCATAGCTTCAATAGTAGCTTTGTAGTACTTAAGAGATTTTTCAGAACAGCCCTCTATTCGCTTTGCCGATAAGAACAGTTCTATAAAGTTCTGCTCCGAAAATTTTTCTTGTTGCTTGTTTTCTGTTACCTCGTAACTTACGAGGGTGTATTGTAACACCTCTTGCAACCTTTCGCTTTGTGCATTGTTCAAGTACGGTAACATTCCTTGAACAACATCTTTGATTAAATCTTGTTTCACAGTCAATCCTCCTTTATTTATTCTTAGAGAACGACTATGGGGCGGAAGTCCCCCGATATTAACTTCTGCCACCCACAAAAGTTATGGGTATGTTATATTCTAAACAATAATTTAGAGCAGCAAGCTCAGGCTATCTTTGATAATATGTTTCCCAATACTTCATCAGGCGATAAATTTATTGGTGATTTCATAATACCCAAACGAGGAAAGAATTTATTGTCAAAAAATGCTATATTGGGCGATGTTCCTGTTGTTGCAGGTGGATTAGAACCATCAACTTATCATAATGTATCAAATACACAAGCTCCTGTTCTCGCAATTTCTGCATCGGGAGCAAATGCTGGATATGTTAGCTTATGGAACACCCCAATTTGGTCATCAGATTCATCTTATATAGATAGTTCTATGACTAATGATGTTTATTTTTGGTATGTCTTATTAAAGAAAAGACAAATAGAAATATTTGATACTCAAACGGGTTCGGCACAACCCCACATTTATCCTCAACATATTGCTACTATGCCAATAACCAATATAAGTAACGATGATATTTCTACATTCACAAATACGGTTACACCTATATTTAAAAGAATAGGTCATAATAAGGCTGAAAATGTTCGGTTATCTGCTTTGCGAGACACTCTTTTACCAAAACTTATGTCCGGCAAACTTGATGTGTCTGACATAGACCTCTAAGCAACTAAATTATTGTTTATAGCATTATTCAATTCAATTTTTTTATCATAGTCATTTAATATTGAAGATATCTTTTGTTGTATTTTAATACTTGGGATCTCAACTTCTATATTATCAAAAGTATTTCGTGTTATAGTATCAAATACCGACCCATGAGTATTTTTTTTTAATACTGAAATATTATGTTTTATTAAGTAATATAGATAATCACTTGTAACGATTCCCTTCTTTGCTCTGAGTCCATAACAAGATTGATTAAACGCCATAGCAAATGGAATTGTTGCAATTTCACCAACTGTACCTCTTGCAGAAATTATCACATCTCCCCTTTGTAAGAGTTTAGTTGTTGATTTTTGCAATCCTAGTTCCGTGATTGATTTCTCTGTTTTATTTACATATCGAAAGTCATTATTAAAATCTTTAACAGATATCCACGGAACATTCCCATTCCAGTATTCGGGTTTACTAGTTTTTGGGGTACCGCCACCAATTATGTCCATTACCTCAGAAAGTTTACACTTCATACCCAATCGCCCCCAGTTTCTTCCTGATTTCCCCTTCTAATTCATGAGATTTCTCAAACATACCCGAAAGCTCTGAGGTCAGCCTTTTCATCTTTTCCTCAAAAGGCTCTCCGTCATCTTCTTGCTCCTCAATACCTACATATCGACCGGGAGTTAAGATATAGTCCTGTTTTGCTATATCTTCTATTGACACTATAGCAGAAAATCCCTTTTTCTCCTCTAATTCTCCATTTTGAAAATCTTCAAAGGCTTTCGCTAATAAATCAATATCTCCAAGACTTCCATCTTCTTGTATTCCTTCCGTAAAATCTCTATGTTTTCTATCAACCATATATCCCATTTTTCTGGCGTCAATAAATAGAGTCTTTCCTTTTTGTTTTTTATTTTTAGTAATGAACCACAAGGTAACAGGAATAGTTACACTATAAAACAGCTGTGTCGGCAAAGCTACAATTCCTTCAACGAGATCATCTTCTATAATCTTTTTCCTTATTTCTCCTTCTCCGGAAGATTGGGATGATAATGCTCCATTAGCAAGTACTAAACCTATTTTCCCATTTGGGCCAAGATGGTGAATCATATGTTGAATCCATGCATAGTTTGCATTACCTGCAGGTGGTATTCCATACTTCCAACGAACATCATCTTTTAACTTCTCCTGCCCCCAATTAGAAAGGTTAAAAGGAGGATTAGCCATAATAAAATCAGCCTTTAAGGTTTTATGTATATCATTAAAGAATGTATCTGCCTGATATGGACCAAAGTTTGCATCGATACCACGAATTGCCATATTCATTTTTGCCATCTTCCATGTGTCAGCATTAGATTCTTGACCATAAACAGAGATAGCTCCTCTGTTACCACTATGAGCTTGTACAAATTTCTCACTTTGCACAAACATGCCACCACTGCCGCAGCAAGGATCATATACACGGCAATTATTAAACGGCTTTAAAATAGCAACAATAGTCTTAACAATACTTGATGGTGTATAAAATTCACCACCTTTAGTTCCCTCATAGGCTGCAAACTGAGCGATACAATATTCATAAGTTCTTCCAAGTAAATCTTTACTTGCCTCAGTTCCATCCATTTTTACTTCGTTAGTAAAAAGGTCAACAACTTCTCCGAGTACCCTTTTATCTAAATCTGGACTAGCATAATTCTTGGGTAACACATTTTTAAGTGTTGTATTCTCTTTTTCAATAGCTCTCATTGCATTATCAATAACAAGTCCAATTTCAGGTGTATGTGCAGCAGATGCAATTGTACTCCACCGAGCTTCTTCTGGAACAAAGAAAATATTTTCTTCTGCATATGCATCTCTATCATTTTCAAATCCGTCGCCTTCTTTTATAAGCTCTTCATAGCGTTTCTCAAAAGCACTTGATATATAACGAAGAAATATTAACCCTACAATTACTTTTCGATATTCTGCAGCAGGAATATGCCCCCAAAGAACACAAGCCGCATCCCATATTTGTTTTTCAAACCCAATATCTGTATTATTTTTTGCTGCCATAACCTATATACCATCCTCATTAAAACTTACAAATCAAGATTATTGTCATGAAATCCGTATAATCGAGTAAATATACTATAAATCCTAATATTTTTATTATAACATCTTAGATAATTAGAGCACATCATCAATTCATTTATTTTTCATAATAATAACAAATAAATATGACACTTTTACCATTTTAAACACTAATACAAAATTTCTATTACCATCTAAAATACATATTTTGAAGGCCTATAAAAAAGTCATCCAAAGACAGACTCTTTGGATGACTAAATTATATTATGTATTTTTATATGTTAGCTATATTAAGCAAACCATCTTATTCCCACTCAATTGTAGCAGGTGGTTTAGATGTAATATCGTACACGATACGATTGATGTGTTGTACTTCGTTTACGATACGACGGGAGATTGTGTCCAATACATCGTATGGGATGCGTGCCCAGTCAGCAGTCATGAAGTCTGTTGTTGTTACGCCACGCAATGCCAATGTGTAATCGTATGTACGGAAGTCACCCATAACGCCTACGGTACGTGTAGATGTTAATACGGCAAAGTATTGGTTGATGCTGCGATCAAGGCCAGCTTTTGCAATTTCATCACGGAATATGTAGTCCGCATCACGCAAGATGTCGAGTTTGTCTTTCGTGATTTCGCCCATTACGCGAATCGCAAGACCAGGACCTGGGAATGGTTGACGCCATACGAGGTAGTCAGCCAAACCTAATTCAGAACCAAGTTCACGCACTTCGTCTTTGAAAAGGTTACGCAATGGCTCAATAAGGCCTTTGAAGTCTACCACTGCAGGCAAGCCGCCTACGTTGTGGTGAGATTTAATAACTTCTGCTTCGCCAGTACCGGACTCAATAACATCAGGGTAGATGGTACCTTGTGCTAAGAAGTCAACGGAACCAATTTTACGGCCTTCGTCTTCGAATACGCGGATGAATTCTTCACCGATAGCTTTACGTTTTGCTTCTGGATCTTCAAGACCAGCCAATTTATCTAAGAAACGTTTTTCTGCATCGACACGAATGAAATGCATGCCGGAGTCTTTGAAAGCTGCTTCTACTTCGTCACCTTCGTTTTTACGCATTAAACCATGGTCAACGAAGATACAAGTCAATTGATCGCCAACGGCTTTAGAGATAAGAGCTGCTGCAACGGAGCTATCTACACCGCCAGATAATGCCAACAATACTTTGCCATCGCCTACAGTGTTGCGGATTTCTTCAATAGCAGTTTTTGCATAGTTTGCCATTGTCCATGTGCCTGTGAAACCACATACTTCGTACAAGAAGTTGTGAAGCATTTCTTTACCATGTTCAGTGTGCAATACTTCTGCATGGTATTGCATAGCGTATAATTTACGCTCTTTATTTTGCATGGATGCAACAGGGCAGTCTTTTGTATGAGCAATGATTTCGAAACCTTCAGGAACCTTTGCCACATAGTCAACGTGGGACATCCACACAACTTGGTCTTCGTCCAAGCCTTTGAACAATGGGGATGTAGTATCCACTTTAGTAGGTGTTTTACCAAACTCACGGTTATCCGCAGATTTAACTTCGCCACCCAATGTATGCGCCATAAATTGCATACCATAGCACATGCCAAGAACTGGAATGCCAAGTTCAAAGATTTCCTTTTCAATTTTAGGGGAATTCTCTTCGTACACGCTGTTAGGGCCACCAGTAAAGATGATACCTTGCGGCTTCAATTCCTTAATTTTTTCTAATGCTTTGTTGTATGGATATACTTCGCAGTATACATGATTTTCACGAACACGGCGTGCAATCAACTGATTATATTGACCGCCGAAATCGACAACAATAACAAATTCCTTGTTTTCCATAGTTCCTCCGTATGCATCTATTTGTGAAAGTATATTCACCAATTTATAATGTCCATACATTCCTGTACTGGGGGTGCGTTTTAACAAGCAAAACGCTAAATTTCATTACATTTCATTATACCATACGAAGTATATGGACTCCATATATTCCGTATGAAAGTTATAAAACACTTTTTAACGTTCGGATTTTCCGTCCATTTCATATCTTAAAGGTTCTAATGTCGACCTTTCACATACCTATTTTAAAATAGAACAGGCCTGTTCTATTTTTAGAAGGCCTATTGCACGTGCCCATTTCAGATTAGTACAGGCCTGTTCTATTTTTTAGAAGGCCTATCACACGTGCCCATTCTAGATTACTACAGGCCTGTTCTATTTTTTAGAAAGCCTATTGCACATCCCCGTTTCAAATTAGTACAGGCCTGTTCTATTTTTTTAACAGCTTATACATTTGTACGGCCCCGACTGGGCATATTGAATAACAATCACCACAGCCGATACAGCCGTTACCAATAATAAATTTAGTGGTTCCTTCGATGATGCATTGTACAGGACAATCCTCAGCACAGGCTCCGCATTTAACGCAGGTATCGTCTATATCAAATTTTAGATTGCCCATATTACATCACCTCGCTATCAATTATGGGGATTATCATCAACTCGCTATCAGATTTTATTTCTGTTTAGTTTCTAATTCACGATTATATGCAATAGCCGAATAGAGTGCACGAGCTACGCCGTAATTGTTATTATCTGTTGTCGCATAGCGTGCGGCAGCTTTCACATTATCTCGTGCATTACCCATAGCCACGCTAGCGCTGGCAAAGCGAATCATGGATAGATCATTTTCGCTGTCGCCGATGGTCATCACCTCGTCAGGCGTATAGCCCCAATGGTTAGCCAAGGCCTCTACGGCCGTGCCTTTTGTCGTATGAGGGAGTACAAATTCTAAATTGCCCTCGCTAGATTCAAGGACATCGTAAAAACGTTCTCGGCCTTTTCCATCTATGGCAGCCCCTTGGAATTCATCTCGCAAATCAGCTAGGATGCGTTCGCGTATACATTCATCGCCGTAAAAGATTTGGATTTTCTCCGGTCCTTTTAGCAAAGATTCTAGATGTGCCAATAAATCAGGCACCATGGTACGTGTTTTTAAAATGAAAGGTCTAATATTCGGTCTAAAGAAATGTTCTGCTTGCGCTGTCTCATTACCAACAACAGGGTATTGACCGAAAATCTCGGCTTTCACATATGCCTCTACAAACACACCATAGGTCATTAGTTTTCGTACTAAATCCATGGCGCGAGTTTTATCAAAGGAAATGTGAACGAGTTCCTTTTGTTCTTCTTTATCCATAACATAGGCGCCATTGGTGCACACAAAGTAGCGCAAGCACGGCATGGCATCGATAACATCATCCATTTCATGCCACGCACGGCCCGATGCGATAGCCACGCGAATACTGCTTTCACGAGCGGCACGAACAGCAGATACCACCTCAGGGTCCACGGATTTCGCGTCATTCACCAAAGTGCCGTCCACGTCGGACGCGATGAATCGAATCGGTGTATCGCCAGTAAGGCCTATATAATTTTTGATGTCTAACGGTTCAGATGAGGACATACAACCTCCTTTAATACAATATAATCTTTACTTGATGTACAATATAGATAATCACATAAGATTGTAGAATGACTATTTCAAAGGATGTGAAATCATATGCATATAATAATCGATCGAGATGCCGTTTGTGCGGCCGATGATATGAGTCATCATCGCGAAGAATTTACCGTACCAGACGGCATCACCATAGCTAGTTTATTTGAATATCTTGAGTTTAAATACATTCCTGTCATCGCTGGAAATAACGTGGTATGGGCACTCTACCACCACGACATTGAGGTGGGCACTTATTTTACCCAAAATCGTAGTTTTATAAATGGCAATGTTCCCTTATCATCTATTATCAGTAATTCTGAAAGAGGCAACGAATTCTATCTACGATATTACAGTTCCCCAGACAGATACAGGAAACATTTTATTTAGCGCTATTCCCATCAGCTAGAAACGATTTAGTAATATTATATGTAGATGAGAATTATTTAGTTGCATTAAACTCAGCCACAATTTCTTCTAAGACAGTTGGATTTTCTACTAATCGCAACAATGTGCCCCCAATGATATTGGCTCCATCTAAAATGGTTTGTTCAATGGTTGGTTCTAGCATAGCGTCCGCAAATTCTTTGGCGTGGCACACCTTATCTGGGCCAGCCAAGCGCAATTTAGGATGGAACGCCGCACATTGATAGCTGACATTACCGATATCGGAACTGCCCCCAATGTCCGCTGGACCTGGTTCAAAATCAAGGCCCATATCGGTCATCACCTCTTCGATGAGGTGTGTGCCGCGATGGTTTTGGTTCATATCATCGTAAGGGTTACCGTAAAACTCAACGTCTACGGTCGTACCGGTACAAAGGGCAGCACCTTCAAAGATTTTTTTAATCTGTTCAGATAAACCGTTCAAATAGTCACGTTCTGTATGACGCACGGTCACCTCTAATTCGCCAGTCGCAGGAATGACATTGGATGCGGTACCGCCGTTAATGATCCACGTGCCGATGCGCGACTCTGGTCGCACTTGTTGGCGCAACATATCCATGGCATGGATGGCGAGTTGCACGCCGTTTACCGCATTGATGCCATTCCAAGGCTCACCAGCCGCATGGGCCGGTTTACCGTGGAATGTAGCACGGAAACAATCAAGGGCCAAAAATTGTGAATTCGGCCGCGTTTCTTCGCCATCAAGATGCACCATAATGGCAAAATCGTAATTCTTGAACACGCCAGCGTTGCACATATCCACCTTGCAGCCCATCGCTTCCTCATCAGGGGTTCCAATGATGTCGATATCCATGTTGAAAGCTACGCCTTCTTGCTGCATCTTATGCAATGCAAGAGCCGCTAGTACACTCATAGATCCGCTAGCACAATGACCACAGGCATGTCCCACATCTGGCAACGCATCGTATTCACATAATATAGCTAAACGGCCCTTAGGATTATCTACTTTCACAACAGACGTCTTAAAAGCAGTCGGCAAGTGACAGAACTCATAGTTCACAGGAATACCGTGCTTTTCAAGAACAGCTCCGATTGTCTTAACGGATTTAAATTCATGACTAGACAGTTCAGGGTTCTTCGCCAATGTATAATTAATGGTGAAAGCCTCCTTAGCGAAGCTTTCACAAGCATTGGAAAATTGTTCGGTAAGAGACATAGGTCCTCCTAAATATATGTATAAATAACCGACCTTATTTGGTAAAAGGTACATTTTATGTACATAATTTGTTTTCGCACCTTTAATTATACAATGTTATTGCCTATTGGTTCAAAATTCCGTACAATATAAACAGATTAATATGTTTGTATCATGTTTGAGGAGGATACTATGTTTAAATTCAAAAAATTGACAGCTATCGCACTCGTAGCCGTTGCTGCTATGGGTTTATTGGCTGGTTGTGGCAGTGAAAAAAGCAAAATGACACAAGAGGCTGGTGTGTTGCGTGTAGGTTCTGAAACTACATTCCCACCATTCGAATTTACTGAAGGCGATAAATACGTTGGTTTCGACGTTGATTTGTCCGAAGCCATCGCTAAAAAATTGGGCCTAAAAATGGAATTCAAATCCATGGGCTTTGACGCTTTGATTCCAGCAGTTCAATCTGGCGACATTGACATGATTGCAGCAGGCATCAACGCTACTCCTGAACGTGAAAAAGCATTGGACTTCTCTGATGTATACTTTGACCAAGGCGGTTTCATCACAGTTGTTCGCAAAGACAACTCCACAATCCATAACATGGACGAACTTGCTGGCAAAACTGTAGGCGTTCAAATCGGTACTGTTCCTGCAGATATGGCTAAAAAAATCCCTAACACAACAGTAAAAGAAATGGACTCCAACTCCAATATCTTTATGGAATTGAAAGCTGGTACAATCGATGGCGCAATCATCGATAACGCAGTTGCTATGTACTATCTAAAACAAGGTGCTGACAAAGACCTTAAACTCGTAGGCGAACCTACAAAAGCTCCTGGTACAGTACTTGGTGTAAAAAAAGGCAACACAGAATTACAACAAGCTGTTAACAAAGCTCTTAAAGAACTTAAAGAAGATGGCACATACCAAAAAATCTATGATAAATGGTTTGGTGACTATAACAAAAAATAATTTCTAGTGAACGGCTAGAACGATAATCAAAAGATACCCCACGAAAAAACTCCACCGGCCGGGTCTGTCCCCTACGGGGCAGGGCCAAAGTCGTTTTTTCATGGGGTATCTTTTTTCATATCCACTCTAACCTGACTTAGAAATTATTTCTTTGTTATACAGATAAGAGAATACTGCGCTACGCGGAGCCCGAAGTCGTTTTCAGAACCGGTTCTTTTTACTATCCTATAACCGTAAATAGAAATTATTTTTATTATATCCGTAAGAAGATAAGTGCTACAAGGAGGACAAAAGTCAGTTTTTGCCAGGTGTCTTTTTTTACATTCTACAACACGTGTTAGAAATTATTTTTTATCATATGTCCATGGGGAGAGAGGCCAAAGTCGTTTTTTCGCGGGTTGTCTTTTTCATATCCACTCTAACCTGACTTAGAAATTATTTCTTTGTTATACGGAGGAGAAAGAGGCCGTAGGCCCTCCTTCCTAACGGCTGGGTTGGCAATAACGGGTTTTATCAATTTCACTACTATTATATTCCGCGTGTCGGCTATGGGTTGAGAGATAGAACCGATGGGTCCAAAAATCCGACTTTGGCCCTGTGAGCCCGTAGGGCGAATCAGACCCGGCCGGTGGAGGATTTTTGGGCCCATCGGTTCTTTTCCTCTTCTACCATTTCCTACCGCGGTATATAATAGTAGTGTATTGTATAAAAACGAAAGGAGGGCCTATGGCTCAATATTTCACAGACCGCCTCCAACGGGTCTTCCACTTAATTTTTATGTCTTATGATCCGCAGTCCGCCCAAGAGGGTCTGCGCATGTTAGAGTCGATTGTGAATAATCAATCGAATGTGACAAAGCCAATTCAGCATGAGTTACGCAACACGGCTACATCGCAAGGTAGTACGGGCGAATCGGATGCTGAGGAAGTTTACAAGAAGGTTTTGTCTCCTGAGGAACGTGAATTAGGAGATGCATACGCCCTATTGGCACGCGTATATGCTGGTCCTCGATTTACGTGGGCTGAGTCGGGTTTTCCTGAGGATAATATGCGCACGTATCAATGTTTGCATGATAGTATCCGCCGGCATAGTCCGATTGGCACATTACAAGCATTGCGCATAGCGGGGTCGATTACGCCTACGGTGAGGCGCGATATGCAGTTATCCTTTGATGATGCATTCCGCATCATCTATGATTACGCAAAGCAAGACGATGCATACTGCCAATATATTATAGGCAATGTATTCTTCTGGGGCGATTACCACGTTATTAACCAAGCTAAACAATTATTAGGTCCGGAAAAGGCTAGCTTTAGCCAACGATTACAACAAGCAACGCGCAGCAAAAGTTTACGCGAAGGTATCGCTACCTTGCGCGGTATGGTAGACGAGGAAACGCTACAAGCAAAATCTCGTGAGCATGCGAAATACTGGTTTAACAAAGCCCTCAATCAGGGGCTAGCCATGTTCCAGGGGAACTTGCGCAATATTTATATCGACGAAGGCGATTACGACAATGCGCGCCGTGTGGCACGTAGGGCTGCTGAATTAGGCAACCCCACCATGATGCTTTATACGGGCCTCGACCATCATGAAAAGGGCGAATTTACCGAGGCTTTCACATGGTTTACAAAGGGTGCTGACCTAGGCCAACCAGAATGTATCGCGGAACTTGCGGACTATTACTATCATTTTTACGAGCAACCTGAGTTGCGTGCGGCTATTCCATACGACCCAATCAAGGCTACTGAACTGTATCAACAGGCAGCCACAAAGGACTTTAATGACGCCGGTTATGCAGCGTTGCAAGCTGCATTTAACTATATCTTTCACATTGGAGGGCTCCCGCTCGACTGGGGTCTCATCGCCGATTTGACGCATATGGCGGCGACAAAGGATCGGTTCCTGTTCTCCTTGCCATATATTAGTTACATGCGCATTCACGGCATCGGCGTGACCAAAAACATCCGTTTTGCTATTCAATCCTTGACCCGCGTGTTAGAGGAAGAGAAACGGGCGCTTCAAGAGGAGGACCGCGTGCTCTTCTACGATATCACCCGTGCGCTCACACGCGTTGCCTTGGGCTATGCCTATGAAAAAGGTTATGTAACGGGAACACCTGACCTAGATAGTGCCGTTCATTATTATGAAAGCTCCCATCAGTACATCGTGTCTCATCTCGCCAATCGCAGCGAAGAAATCAAGGATATTCCAGTAGATGATGAAGCATCAGAACGATTAGCAGCCTTCGAAAAGGTAGATGGACATTGGCATTACAAGGAAGGTATAACCGAATCCTCTACGACCGTGCGCCCGGCCCCTACCACATGGCCTCACAATGCAGCCCGACTATCCGTCGATATGAATGGCTTTCAGTGGGATACCACCTTATATAACCTAAAAATCATCGATAAGGCCCTATCTACACAAGATACGGTGGTGCTTAGCTTTTACAATCATTTCCTAACCATTCCGGACAAATTGCGGAATATCTATAAACTGGAGACTAAACGTATGCCACGCAACACCTATCAAGTTCGATTGTACGGCTACGATCCAGCCGAAGGGCATGAGATTATTTATAAATCGCTGCTCAATGTAGAGGATGTCCATAATTTGTGGCATAATCTTTATGAAAGCCACCGTTTACCAGAGCTTTCAGATGCATGGGCCATCGAAACAGATGAAGAAAAACCGACGTGGCATTATGTACTCGACGTCGATCAAGAACCATTCCTACTCGAGGAATATGACGATGCCAACGCCATGATACAAGCATCATTGGAAGGGCTCAAGAGCAATCGCTACGAGCAAATCAACGTTCGTACCCACGATTTCATTGGACCATCCTATTTCATATTCAAGGGCAAGCGGTCCACACCATTTAGGGTGCAACTGTACCTCAAGGAATCGATGCGCCACATCGTCGACGAACACGGCAAACAAAAGGACATTCCCGGTAATACCTACCTATTTGAACAGTACTTTGGCAATGAAGTGTCCTTGAATTACTGGATACAACGAACCATTACGACCTTAGATATTCCAGAGCTAGATAACTGGAAACCACTCAGCGTACCTAAGGATTTGCAATAATAGAATACATACCAAAAGGAGCTAGTACACAGCGTACTAGCTCCTTTGTTATAACTTTGAAATAAGCTACTTTTAATCTAGAGAATCATGAGGATAATGAACGCGGAAATCTCCATTTAGATTGAGCCCCTGCATATCTTGACGTTCAATCTTATCAAGCATTTTAGAACGAGCAGTTGTCATGCTATCATCACTATGCTTTCCACCAAAGAGAGCGAACTTAGATTTACCAAGCGTATACAATGTTTGTACATAAAGCTCGCCAGAGTGACCAAATGGTTTATCATAGCCCATGCCTACCGAGATGTGAGGTGTCACATTTACATTAATACCGGTTTTAATACCATTTTTATAGACCCCATTTACACGGAATCCGATATTATAGTTATATATATCAGGATTAGACCATTCTATGTCTCTAATCTCTCCATTCATACGATTCCAGTGGTAACGGTCGATATAGGCTCGTATATAACGGGCATTTTTAAAGGTTCGTGCGTATCCGACATCATATCCAGAGGCAACGCGTTTTTCATGACTTTCACCAACAGAAACGTTGATGTCCGGCGTATTGAATGGGGCTGGAATCATTTCATCGCGCTTAAATACACGATAGGATGACGTACCATTCCCTAGTGATTTATAGAAATTAGCATACAACTCATTTTCACCAGTTACATATTCTACACCTAAACTAGCACGCTTATAATGTTCTTTGAAAGCATAATCATAAAAAGCATTAATACCTACATAGCTATGCTCTCCTTTACTTAGTCGTCGATAGCCGAGTCCTATACTTCCAGTTGTGCCTATAGATTGTGTCGATTGATTAAAGTCATATTCATATACAATTCCGCCCGCATTACGAGTTACATGGTTCGCATATCCATTGGCAATTTGACTTACACCGCCATGAGAACTAACTTTACCTTGTACAAACACTACACTCTTAGAATTATTATCATAATGACCTATAGGTTGTAACGTCTCTATGCTATATATTGGCTTGTGATTGGTTTGAAACTTCGCTGAAATATCAGTTCGATCAGCCCAATCTTGATAACTGCTAGAATTCACTTTCACAGCAGTATTTGTATCAGTACTATCTGCGAAAGCAATAGTCCAGCACATCGTACAAGCTGCTACACAAAGTAGCAGTCGTATATTAAACTTTGTTTTATGATACATATATAATATACTCCTTCACTTACATAATTATTGTCGAAGTATCAAAATTACCAATCTCTTAGTAATTTTAATGGGGTACAGATTATAATCCGACATCGACAACGCCGTGGTCATAAGTTTCTTCCTCAACTTCTTGTACAACCATATCACTGCGATGTACCTTATCAAGCATCTTAGAACGAGCCGTTGTAATGGCACTTTCACTATGTTTACCGCCATGCCAAGCAAACTTGGATGTGCCGATTGTATATTTCAAGGTTGCATAAGGGCCACTCAAATGATGAGATGCCGTTTGGTAACCCGCATCAAGGGTAAGATGCGGTGTGATATGGAATTCTGCACCCACTTTAAAACCTTTTATGGCATCACGTTTTTTTAATTTATGATACCCTACTCTTACAGCCTCTCTACCACGCCAATTATAATAGTCCGCATAGACACGAGCCCATCGAGCATTTTTGAAGGTCCGTGAGTATCCTACATCAAATCCACTAGCAGCAACCTTTTCTGATAGCATCCAATGATTTTCATAAGAAACCACACCATAATTAAAAAGACCTTGATTAGAATCCAGACCATATGGATACAGTCCTGCAGGATCACCCAATACATTACTACGCCCACGGAGTCCTATATATTTTCTATCATCAGTCCCCAGATTTCGGTACAGATTAGCATGAAATTCATTAAGGCCTGCCACATATTCTACACCGCCACTAACGCGCTTATAACCACCTTTAAACACATGGTCATAGAACGCATTAACACCAACATAAGCATGTTCACCTTTGCTAAGACGACGATAGCCAATGCCAATATTAGCATTCATTCCTAATGATTCTTTCTTATTTGTTTGCTTATCATGTGTTATAAACGTCCCTGCAGGTCTGGCTGGAACCCAATAATTATTTAATGCACGAGATGAAATCTTTTCTCCACTGCGCCCAATCCGACCTTGTACAAAGACAACGCTTTTAGCGTTTTCATCATAATGGGTTATAGGTTGTAATGTCTCAATATATAATTTATTGATTTCAGTAGATTTTGAACTTTTCGAAGTTACAGTATGTAGATCATCATGTCTCATCGATGATTCACCAACATAATGGTGCTGACTATGCGTCTCTTTCGAATCTTTCATACCAACGCCGACTACCACATCTGTACGGTCCATCCAGCTAGAACGAACAGCCTCTTTCCTAGCTGTATCGGATGCAATTGTTTGTTGTGCAGAATCTAGTCCATTTACATCTTGAACCTCTGCTGCCATTCCTATTGTATATATGCTGAAAGTCATAGCCCCTAAAACCATAGCTTTCAATAATAATTTACCTGACATTATATATAGTCCCCTCTCATGACAATGTTAAAACTAACATTTTCTCCATATTATAAATGATCATCAATTTTATAAGTGATCATTAGGTCTTACATACCAATCTTCTTCATATGTATGGCCTATTGTCATAGGACTACGGTCTACCTTATCTAGCATTCTAGCGCGAGCATTCGTAATGGTATCATCGCTATGTTTACCACCATGCCATGCAAACTTGGATGTTCCCAATGTATATTTAACAAATCCATAAGCACCACTAGTATATTTACTATCTGATGTATAGCCTACATCTAGCGATACATGAGGCGTTACTTGCAATGTAGTTCCTACTTTCCATCCATGACTGTTGCCAACTTCCAGTGTTTTCAATAATGCATTGCTATGATTAGGCACACTAAGACCATTCCAATGATATACGGTCGCATGTACACGGGCCCAACGAGCATTTTTAAATGTACGAGCATAACTTACATCGTATCCAGATAATACCTTTTGAGACGTATGTGGCATATAGTAAGCAGGGCCACCATCCAAATCAAATGTGAAGTACGATGGAGGTAAATGTATCATATCAGATTGCGATTTCACACTCCCTAATCCTCTATATACATTGGCACGGACTTCGTTAAGGCCTGATACATATTCTACGCCTCCGCTCACACGATTCGCATTTTCGGAAAAGGCGCGATCAACAAAGGCATTGACACCAACATAGGCATGCTCATTCTTACTAAGATGGCGATACCCTAAGCCCACATTAGCTACAGTTCCTAATGATTTCGTATGTTCATACTTCTCTGCTCTATACCGTTGATCACCTTTACCCGTTGCAGGATTATAAGGATACCAAATCTCATTATATCCGTGATAGTAACTAACAGAATGTTCTTGACCACCTCTGCCAATACCGCCTTGTACAAACAATACGGACTTGGAGTTTTCATCATAATGAGTTAACGGTTGCAACGTTTCTACAGATACTTGAGTGCCCATCTTAGATTGTGTGCCAACCTTAATATCTGTGCGGTCCATCCAATTGGATTGCACTGCCTCATGTTTTTCCGTATCTTGTTTATTTTGTTGCATATTGGTTGCATCTTGTATAGGTGTAGACTCTACACCCGCTGCAAATCCAATAGCATTAATAGAACAAGCTATGGCCCCAAGAACCATAGCTTTTACCACTAATATTCTTTTCATGTCTCTCAGTCTCCCTCTATATATAGTTCTAAGATGTATATTCATCTTTATTTCATTTTTATTATATGTATATATTTAGATATAGTCAACGAAAGAGCCTACATTTAAACCAACAATAAATATCGTTTAAATCTCAAGTCTGTATATTATTTCATTCTATTGTAAGTAAAAATATACATAATGAAAAAACCCTCAAAGCTGAGTATACATACTCAAGCTTTGAGGGTTTATGAGGGTTTTGGGAACTTTATTATTTAAATAAAGGCAATAATGCGTTTACCAAACCAGTAAGAGCAGCCATAACAGCTTTAATGATTGTTACTACCATTGCATATTCCTCCTTCTCATACACTCACTTACTAAACTAACTATAAATATCATAAACGAACTTTTTAATTCTAATATGAAATGAGGAGATTTTTACACATAAGGTTTTCATGAGGAAAATAGGGCGATAACAATTATCATCATATATTTGAGGAGAATGGTAGCATACAATGAATTCATAAATCTAAAAAGTTTTTAATTTTTTTGCTCGTTCTTGTATGAATTGGCCAATCATATGTGCACGATCCATACCAAACTCTGGTTCTACCAGTTGATTATATCTATGTTCTACAATCTCCATACAATGATTCATAATGCCATCCCAATCTACTTTCATAGCAGTGGACACATGTTTCAATTCCAGTGTATGAGTCTTGTTAAAGGCTACGGACACATCAGCATTACGGTTTCGCATAACAGATGCCGCTTTATACCCCAAGGAGTTTCCGTTATCAAAAACAGGAGCAAGACCGATGAATTCTAGGCTTTCACTATTACGAAGAGCCCCAAAATTGCCCCAATGACGATCTTCATTAGCAATGAGCGCATCAAGCACAATCATTTGCTCTAACTGACTCGTCACATCAGTAAGACCAAATGAATGCAACTGATTTACATAATGCGCGTATTCACTCACATCATTTGGTTTTGTGTTAGCCGTCAATTGCCATGCAGGAATGTATTCTACATTACGATTCGTAAAACAGTCGCAGACCGATACATTCTCAGCTTCATCCGACATATAATCCAAATAATACGTTATATAAGGCACATCAAAATAGGCTAATATGTCGCTAACAACGGCCTCATTGAATGGTTCCTGTTTAAAGGTCAATTCTCCCGCTTTTGAAAGTAAAATCTCATCCCCACGGTGCAACCAAATTTGGCGTAATGTCCCATTATTCGATGTATTCGGCGTCCGACGCCACGGATCATATTGATGTAATATATCAATAGCGCCTATTAACACTTGATCATCGGGAATTGGATTATCATAAAAATTCACATCAGACCAAGTCACAGAACTATCACAAGGTTTAACCCAATAATGGTCAGAAATACTCACCATATATGATCGCAAGGACAATTCAAACGCATCTTTTGCCTTATACAAGGCCTTAATAACATCGTAATTAGAACGACTTTGCGGAATAAATCGATGGTCAATAAATTCATTTAAAGCACGTTCTCTGTTATGAGGCTGCACAAGCATATTAACAGGTATATGAGCTGCATCCAATATATCAATAATACGGGCCCAACGACGTTGCTCAGAAAAAGAAAATTCCAATACAGCTACATCTTTGTGCATTAACATATATTTCATACAACCCACCTCCTTAATCATTCTAAAGTCTTTTCATCATTGTATCACATAACAAAAACACCAGAAAAGCACTCTGATAGCGAATGTAGTTTAAACGCCAATAGAAATATCCCCTTTAGAAGGCGACTTTTGACCTTTCCCACGTAGAAAGGTTCTATAATAGAGAATGCAGTTTTTAGACTAATAAAAATATCCCCTTCGAGAAGCGACTTTGGCTAGACCGCTAGGTCGTTAAAGCCGGTGGAGCTTATCGGAGGGGATATTTTTTATATAGTGTTAAAATAAGTCGCTATTAGAGAGCTTTTACTACCTCTGCACAACGATGGCATAGTGTAGGGTGTTCGCTATCTTGACCTACTGTATCGCGGTGGACCCAGCAGCGTTCACATTTTTCAAGTTCAGATGGAGCAACTACTGTTGCAACGCCTGTTTCTTCGTCTTTTACAGCCTCTGCTGGTGCAGCGCCATTTACGATGTGAGCTTCGGATACGATAACAAGTTTAGCTAAGCCTTCTTCACCAAGAGCGTTCAATGCGTCAAATGCAGCGCCTTCAGCGTATACTGTAACGGATGCATCCAATGGATGACCGATTGTTTTGTTTTGACGCGCAAGTTCCAATGCTTTTTGTACGGATGTACGCAAGTCTAACAATTGGTTCCATTTATCAGCCAATTCTTGGTTGAAGTGTTCAGGATGGCCTTGTGGCCAATCTTGAAGCATAACAGATTCAGGCATACCTTCTTCTTTAGGCATGTATTTCCAAACTTCTTCTGCTGTGAAGGAAAGTACAGGAGATACCATTGCTACCAATGTTTTCAAGATTTCGTACATAGCTGTTTGAGCAGAACGACGAGCTACGTTGTTTTTGCTTTCAGCATACATAGTATCTTTCATTACATCAAGGTAGATGGAGCTCAAGTCTACTGTACAGAAGTTATGAATTGCATGGTACAACATGTGGAATTCATAGTTTTCGTACGCTTCAGTAACCTTTTGGCGTACCTCTTCTAAGCGCAACAATGCCCATTTATCGAATTCAGACATATCTGCGTAAGCCACTTTGTCAGTGTTTGGATTGAAGTCATCCAAGTTACCAAGCAAGAAGCGGAATGTATTACGGATCTTACGGTATACTTCGGATAATTGTTTTACGATGTCTTTGGACAAACGTACGTCTGCTTGGTAATCTGCGGAGGATACCCACAAACGCATAACGTCAGCGCCGTATACGTCGATGATGTCGCTTGGAGCTACTGTATTACCTACAGATTTAGACATTTTGCGACCTTCGCCGTCCACAACGAAACCGTGAGTCAATACGGAGTTGTATGGTGCTTTACCTGTTGTTGCTACTGCCGTTAACAAGGAAGAGTTGAACCAACCACGATGTTGGTCAGAACCTTCAAGGTACATAGCGCATGGTACATCTAAGCCGTTAACTTCAAGTACGCCAGACCAAGAGGAACCAGAGTCGAACCATACGTCCATGATGTCTGTTTCTTTTTTGAACTCATCATGACCGCAATGAGGACATTTGAAGCCTTCTGGTAACAATTCTTTTGCACTATGAGCCCACCAAGCATCAGAGCCTTCTACGGCTACTTTTTCTTGCAATGCTTTGATAGTATCATCGTTGATGATGTGCTCGCCACAGCTTTCACAATAGTAAATAGGAATTGGCACGCCCCAAATACGTTGACGGGAAATTACCCAGTCACCACGATCGCGAACCATGTTGAAGATACGATCATGACCCCATTTAGGAATCCATTGTACTTGATTGTCGATTGCATCAAGTGCTTGTTGACGATATCCATCTACAGAGGAGAACCATTGTTCTGTAGCACGGTAGATGACAGGATTTTTACAACGCCAGCAGTGAGCGTATTGGTGACGCAAGCTAGATTTGTGAAGCAATGCATTGTTGTGCGCCAAGATTTTGATTACAGGTACCTCTGCATCGTGGATTTCTACACCAGCCAATGGGAATTCAGTATCACCATAACGGTTGTCGTCCACTTGTTTAGTGTAGTTACCAGTTTCATTAACAAGAGATACGATAGGAAGTTCAGTTTTGCCTTCCTTGTTATAACGCATAACGATGTTAAAGTCATCTTCACCGTGTGCAGGAGCTGTATGTACGCAACCAGTACCTGCTTCGAGTGTTACATGGTCACCACACAATACTGTAGCATTCCGTTCAACAAATGGATGTTTGAATTCAGCCAATTCTAAATCTGCACCAGAGAAGCGATTTACGATTTCGTAGTCTTCGATACCGATATCTTTCATAGCCGCATCAACGAGTTCAGTAGCCATCAAGTAGTATTCGTCTCCTACTTTTACCCAACCATATTCAAGCTCTGGGTTAACAGAGATTGCTACGTTGGCAGGCATTGTCCAAGGAGTAGTTGTCCAAATAACGGAGTATGCTTGTTTTGGATCTACGCCAGCTGGCAATGTTACCTTTTTCTCGGATACGTAAGGGAATTTTACGTAGATAGAGAAGGATTTTTTCTCAGCGTATTCGATTTCTGCTTCTGCCAATGCAGTTTCGCAGTGTGTACACCAGTATACAGTTTTAAGGCCTTTATAGATGTGGCCGCGTTTTGCCATTTCACCGAAGATACCAAGTTGTTTTACTTCGAATTCAGGGCGCAATGTCAAATAAGGGCGTTCCCATTCGCCTAATACACCAAAGCGAATGAAGTCTTGTTTTTGGTTTTCTACGCATTCTAATGCATATTCCTTACATTTATTGCGCAAATCAAGAGGCGCCATTTCATGACGGTTAAGACCAGTGTTTTTAATAACCGCATGCTCGATTGGCAAACCGTGCGTATCCCAACCAGGGATGTAGCGAGTATAATGACCAGTCATTGTTTTGTATTTCATGATGATGTCCTTCAACGTTTTGTTGAGGGCATGACCGATGTGCAATTTACCATTTGCGTATGGAGGGCCATCATGCAAGATGAATGGTTTTGCGTCTTTACGCAATTCCAAACGTTTTTGATAAATTTTGTTGTCTTCCCAGAACTTTAAAATTTCTGGTTCGCGCTTAGGCAAATTGCCGCGCATTGGGAATTCTGTTTCAGGCAAATGTAACGTCTTACCGTAATCCATGATGTGCTCCTTTTACATAAAAAAATCGCCCGCCCCCGAAGGGACGGACGTAATATCCGTGGTACCACCCTACTGACTCTCGTTACTGGTGAAAGCTAGCGCCCTCGCATATTCTGCGATTATTACACCATGCTAGTGCATAATTGTATTACATAAGGCGAGCTCATCACGTCAACTGTGAAAGCCACTTAAACATATAACGGTGTTCACCGGCAGGGTTTCTGCTTGCTCCAAAGTGATCCGCACATCTCTAGATTTCCAAACCTTTCAGCCCATGAGTTTGGTCTCTACTAAATCCGTCTGAGACATGCCGTCTTTTTCAACGCAATATTCATATAATAGTTAATTATAGGGCTCATTAGGGTAGCTTGTCAAATATATTCTACCCGAAATTTATATCATGTTTAACATATACCATTTCACATTATAACTCTTGCGGCACATACGGCTTCTGCACAGAATCTAATAATGCAAAATTCATTGGACTACTTACCATTTCATTATATTGCTCAACCACGGCTTCTTCCGTTTCACTACGAGGATCAGCAATAAAATCCTCAATCGCTTTGTTGAGATATTTCCGTTGGTCTAACCGATTCTGAGCCTCGGCAGCAGTAATCTTAGCACCAATTCCATCGGCTGCTGTCTTCTGTGCTTTCACCCATTGGAAATCACTATCGGATTTATGCTCCACAATATGATCTACTATACCACTATAGATAAGCATCATTTCCGCCATATTAGCGCCATTCGTCTGCCCATTGTTGCGCATCAGCTTAACAAGACGTTCTCCCCCCTGCTTGTGATAGGTTTTAACAATGGTATCTAATGCATCATATTTTGGTTCAAATACATCCATTAATGATGAAAGTTTCTCCAACTGCGTGTGAGCAAATGCATAATTATCTGATTCATAGCGCTTTTCTTTATAATACGTATCTAGCTCTTTTACAGCCACCACAATGTCGTGCAATACCGGTAATAAAGCATCCGTAGCGGCTTCCAAGTCACTATGCGTATGCCCCGCATCTCGCGCAGCAATGAGTTCTTGCTCAAGACGTTCGTAATCCCGCTCTTTAAACTCAGCTAACGGTACATTTTGTCGTGCTTGCTGCACCGTTTCCATATGTTGATGACTATATTTTACACTCGTGAAATTAAACTCATTTGTGGCGGCCAAATAAAACTTAAAAACACGCCAGATTTCCTTCTCACTATCGCTTTGCGTAGCTTTCACCTGACTGCTATTCCTTAAATTATCCATATTAAACTCACAGCCGCTTACAATGCCTACACTCGCTGCAATACACATAACTAAACCTATGCGGCGCCACCAGTTCTGACCACTCATCTATATCTCCTAAATGCTCTACATACCCATAAATTAATATTACAGATATTGTATAAAATTAATACATCCAATTCAAGATGAGGAAATAGCTGGACATAAGAAAACCCCATACAAAGTATGGGGTCAACTGAGATAACCGAGAGACGAACATTTCGCTCTTTTAATGTCTCTAGGACGTTATCTTATGTGTTAAGTATAACAAGTGCCCTAACTCATGTCAATTAAAGGAGAGAGAGCATGAACACGACTACTAGCTCTCCTAAATATGTTGCATGTCCATAAATTAATATTACAGGTATTGTATAAAATTAATACATCAAATTCAAAATGAGGAAATAGCTAGACATAAGAAACCCCCATACAAAGTATGGGGTATAAAATATTATATTTTAGATAATAACTGTGGGGCGAACATTTCGCTCTATCAAGGCCCCCCTTAGTGTTATTCTATACGATTAGTATAACAATTAAATTTTACCGATGTCAATCAAGAGGCTTAAGAAATGGCTGCTAATTAAATTCTATCAAATCCATCATATGGTAAACTGTATGTCTTATAATCATAGCCAGTAACCCGCCACATTTTGTTATCCATTTGAGTCATCTCTACAGGTAATACTTTCGTTTCGTTAGTCTTTGTATCCAATGCACGAATTTCTATATTAACCACTCCATCTTTCTTATTTTTCTCTTCTATAGAAATTAATTCATATCGTCCTACCTCTTTTAACGTCTGCAAATTATCTTTAAATGGATCTTTAGGGTCGGGCCTATGAGGTATATGTGCTTTTAAATCTTGGTTAAGTAATACCTCTTTTACATCTAAATAATAATTATCTATTGCTGTAAACAACAACGCTTCTCCAAGGTTTAAAATCTTAGTTTCTCCTTTTGAATTAGTTTGAGATATATTCCGCCCATCAGATTCTTTCAATAGTTTTTCAATATACGGATCAAACACCCTATGCAAGATTCCTTCACCATCAACCATTGCAAAAAATGTATCCGTATCACCATCTTGAATTGATTTATATAGTATACGTAATGAATATTCCGGTGACTGCTTATATACAAACTGATAATGCACTCCATAGCCTATACACACTAATGCCCCAATTACTGCTACAATACTCAGTATCCCCTTTACAATTCCAAGTTGTTTAAACTTCATTAACATTTCATCATTCCTTTCAACTCTATATATTGCCTATATTTATCTAATTAATGTACAATATATCACAACTGACATTTTATAGATAGTTTAAATTTGTAGTTTGAAAGAGAGGACAATTATGAGACGACTATGCCTTATGATTCTAAGTCTATGTATGTTAGTGTTATCTGGGTGTGCCACTATTGACTCGGATGTTCACATCAATCGCGATGGAAGCGGCACTTGGGATGCAACTGTTAAATCTCAAGCCGAGCCATTTGAAAAGAAAGTTATCACCGAAGTACTGGCTAAATATCCAATGCCTGAATATACTATCAAGGCTATTAATAACGATGGAAAAGCAATCAAAGTTGAGGATAACGACACAACAGAGTACAATGCCTGGTCTATAGCATCCGAGTTTAAAAATATAGATGAGTTTACGCTAGTTAGAAATGCTATGACATTGAAAGACAAAAACAAAAACCTAGCACCAGCATTAGAAAAAACAACTTCAGGTACTTATATAGTAGATTTAGGTACTTCGCTTGGAAACACGACAGTTTCTGTATCTGGCACAATTGATAAAGTCAGCGTACAATCAGGCACATTAAAAAATGATAATACTATAACCTTTTCACAAAATGAACGTATGCGTTTCATATTCAAGCCAGATCATAGTTGGTTCTTTTATATTGGAATCGGTATTGGCATAGTAGTCCTAGTAGGCGGTGCCTATATCTTCTATTTACGTCGTAAATATTATGGCGATGCTGCATAAGGAGGCTTTCATGAAACGAAATATTTTAATCGCACTGTTACTTACTTTCACCATGATACTAGTAACGGCTTGTGGTAATAATTCTAGTAATAAGAATGACAACAAAAAATTCGAAGGGACTTGGATTGCTTACAATCAAAAGAGTGATCCAAATCAAATTCAAGAATTAACATTTGAAAATGTAGACGACCAATTACTGGTGTCATTATATACATACTCCTATACTCCATTAATGGATTATTTTTCAAGCGGTCTTGATGAAGCAGATAGTACAAAACAAGGAACTGATACTGCATCGGCCAATGCGGATTATCTATTAACTAAAAAAAGAGACTCTATCCATAATATTCTTCGTACAGCGGTAAATAATAAATTAGATGTAGGACCAAATCCAATTCTCTACAATGAAAAGGATGATACCCTCGTTTACAATAATGTAGTATTCCATAAACAATCTGATGACAACTCGGTTAAAGCATATTTGTCTAAATTAAAAGATGCTATGAAAGATGATGTTATTCAAGGAAGAAAAAAGGATACAGTTGGTAGCTTCCGACCAAAACCAAACATCCAATTCAACTTTTCCTTCGATGATTCCATTCTAGACACCGCACAATAAGGAGACATAGCATATGAAATCTATTATAAAACTAACATGCATCATGATGGCGCTACTTTCTATGCTAGTTATTGCAGGTTGTAGCAATAAACCGGACTATACCGGCACATGGATTGGATACGATGGAGAAAATGCTCTATATCGACTCACAATCCAAGAAAATGGATCAGAATATATGGTTACAGAAGATACATATTTTTATATTCCAGAAAAAGACTTACCAAAACCAAATCTTTTTGCTCTATTCGTAACAGCCACTGATAATTTACCAAACGCGAATAACAAATATGATATTAAGTATATTTTACATAAAGATTCTAGAGTAACGACTGCAAAAGCAGTCCAACCTGCAAACGGGAAAGCTGACGAGGACCAATATAAAAACCAGCTTAGCTATGACGAGGGGCGCACTATGCTTCGTTACATTGAAAAAGATAAGACCCTCCTTCTCAATAATATTCGATATCAAAAGGGAACTTCTGATCTCACCAATAGTTTTCTACAACAAATGCAAGCAGCTATGCGTCGTGAATTAGAACTAAAATACCATAAATATGGCGAACGAGCTATCGGCTCCAATCATAATAAAGTTATACTTGGTAATATCACATTCGACGATAGTGCTTTAACAGAAAATAAATGATAAAAAGGTGTACCAACACAAATCAATGTATTGGTACACCTTTTTTATGTAACCCTACTATAAATGTCTAATAACCCCGTTTTTACACCCAAAATATCAGCCATCTATCGACTTATTCATATCAATGTAATTTATCCAAGCTTATTACATATGTTAACAACGCATCACTACTTTGCTTAGATAGTTGTTGAAATCCACAATGCTCATAAAAATTCGTAAGTATTTTATGATTTTCACATTCAACTAAAACCGCTCTTCCTCCAACAATATTTTGTGCTTCATTTATATAATCTACGGCAATATTGATTAAGGAATCTCCTGAAAATTGTTTAACATTGGGATTTGCATAATTTTTACCTAATTGACCAATAAGATATATAGCAGAATCTGGCTTATTAGAGTACCCAGAAACTAGCTTCCTTAGACGATTAGATACACTCTTATCCAAATTCATCGCTTTAAGAGCAAGAGTAAAATATCCTGCCAAATTTTGATGTTCATCAATGACTAAGTACGTTCGACTAAAATGTTTCTTCTCAAAATCAATTGATTTTTCTTTTAAAAAATCTTCTATATCTTTATTTTTAGGACAGGAAAATGTATCAAAAATCCCATATAATAAATTTTCATCATCTAAATAGTCGCGGATAGAAACAGTCATATATCTCATGATCTATTCCTCACGACTTGTTCTAAAACTTTACGACCAGCTTCTTTATTCAACTTATTAATCGTATAATTTTTATTCCGCTTAATTTTCTCCGTCGTATCAAAGGCTTTAACCCATGCTGCTTCATCTTGTTGCCGCACAACTAAGGGTTTAAAAAAGCTTGATGTAGCCACTATCTTCACCTCCATTACTAGAATTAGTTATAAGATGTTCTGCCTCAATATTCTACAAATCTATTATAACAATTATAATCACTAAAAAGATAGATTAAGGGGGTGACCAATGGTCACCCCCTATTTCATTCCATATTAGGTTACTATCATTTATTCAATGATGGATTTAGGTATGGCCTTGTAAATATATAAGGAAATATATCCATCAACCATACTATGCACAATAGTGCCACCTCCAACGAGGACAAATACAACGTACATTAAGTCGATATTCGGTAATGTAGTAGTTGTATAGAATAGTAAACATGCAACAACTTCACCAATAGCATGAATGATAGCGCACACAAAGTTAAAAGTCACAAAAGAAAGAGCATTTGATAATACTTCCATGTGATTTTTAAGATACCAAGCACCAAGCAACGCAAAAAAGATATGTGATGCTGCACGCATAACAATAACAAGAGGAAATCCTGCTACAAAGAATCCTAACGTGGATCCAATAACTACACAAGCCGCCGATTTACGTGATAAAAACATAGCCAAAAAGATTGGCACATGACTGGCCAGTGTATAAGACGCTGGTGGTATGACAACTTTCAACGGCATTACGATAGGAATCATAATTGCTAAAGCCATCAATAAAGCAGTAATAGTTAAATTACGATACATGGAAGAATTCATAAAAGCCTCCTTGGAAATGTTTTACCCACTGATTACATCTACAATATTCTAATGCATAAATTTTTAATATATTAAATACGGACTATAAATATCTTTAATTTCCTACACTGCCCCACAAGTTAAGGATTACCACACCCACTACAATAAGAGCAATACCTAATATAGTGTAAATATTATAGCCCTCACTAAAAATAAAAACAGAAATGAGAGCCGTCACCACTAGACCTACGCCAGACCAGGTAGCATAGGTAACACTAAGAGGAATATATTTCAGTACATGCGTCAATGTATAGAAAGATCCTACATAGCCACATACGCAGGCAATAGTCTGTAACGGCCGCGTAAAGCCATCAGATGCTTTCAACATTGTCGTAGCAAATAGCTCAAGCCCTATAGATAAGGCAAGTAAAAAATAAGATAACATAACTCCTCCTACAAAAAAGAGAGGGCCTTACAACCCTCTCTTCAATACATAAGTACGCACTCAATTGCACCTATTATAAGCGTTCGATAACAGCTTGCGCCATTTCTGTGGTACCTACGCGTTTCAAGCCTTCGCGGTAGATATCACCTGTGCGGTAACCATCAACGAGCACTTGTTCAACAGCTTTTTCAATAGCGTCAGCCACTTGAGGCAAATCAAGGGAGTGACGGCACATCATAGCTGCGGACAAGATTGTACCTAATGGGTTCGCCAAGTTTTGGCCCATAATGTCTGGTGCAGAACCGTGGATTGGCTCGTACAATGCTGTGCCAGTACCCATGGATGCAGATGGTAAAAGCCCGATAGAACCAGAAATAACAGCGCCTTCGTCAGACAAGATATCGCCGAACAAGTTTGTTGTAACGATAACGTCGAATTGTGCGGGATTTACAACAAGTTGCATCGCTGTGTTATCTACGTAGAAGTAATCTGTTGCGATATCTGGATTAGCTGCCGCTTTCTCTTGAGCGATTTTACGCCACAAACGAGAAGAAGCCAATACATTTGCTTTATCTACGGATACAACCTTTTTGTTACGTTTGCGAGCTGTTTCCATAGCAATATCCATGATACGCTCTACTTCGTAACGGCTGTAAGTTTCTTTATCCCAAGCAAACTCATTAGCACCTTCACCTTGTGCCTCTTCGCGTTCACCGAAGTAAATACCGCCAGTTAACTCACGAACGATAACGAAATCTACATCTTGTACAAGTTCCTTTTTAAGAGGAGAATACTCTTGCAAAGATGGATAGATTTTTACAGGACGCAAGTTACAGAACAAACCAAGCTCCTTACGAAGACCAAGGATTGCTTTTTCAGGGCGGATAGAAGGATCTACATTATCCCATTTAGGACCGCCTACAGCGCCAAGCAATACAGCATCAGCAGCTTTACAAGCCTCAATTGTATCCTCAGTCAAAGGCACACCGTATGCATCAATAGACGCACCGCCCGCTTTTTTATCAATCCAATTAACCTTTACATTAGCTTTCTCAAAAGCCACATCACACACAGCCTTCGCTGCAGCAATAATCTCAGTACCAATACCATCACCAGGAATCAATACGATATTTTTTTCGCTCATTCTTATTTCCTCATATACTACATTCATCCGAGGCAAGGTAAAGCCCTAAAGCTCCAGCTAGCTTAACGGCCTTCGCCCAAAGGGCTCGACCTACTAAAGTCGCTTGAGGGCTTCACCTTGCCTCTACATCATCAATACACTGCGGAACTCCGCAAGACCGAAAAACACACCCACCCTCAGAACAAGGGATTGCAACTTTGCGAAATACCGCAAAGTTGTAGAGTGTAGGGATGGAATGCTTTGTTTTAACCGACTTTGCTAGGTCGAACCCCTCGGGTGAAGACCGCTAAGGCAACTGGAGGGAAAAACAAACATTCCATCCCGGATATGTACTACTTGCGATGTTTCGCAAAGTTCACAAGACCTCCTGCTGCCGCAATGTCTTGAATAAATTGTGGCAATTCAGTGCCTTGGTATTGTTCGTTTTTAGTCAAGTTGTACACGATACCTTTAGATAAATCTACGCCGATTGCATCGCCAGCATCGATACGATCGACTTGTTCGCCGATTTCAATAACTGGTAAACCGATATTGATAGCATTACGGAAGAAGATACGAGCAAAGGAGTGTGCTACGATAACAGGCACGCCTTTTGCTTTGATAACGCCTGGTGCGTGTTCACGGGAGGAACCACAGCCAAAGTTTTTACCAGCTACCATGATTTCGCCAGCTTTCACATTAGGAGCGAAAGTAGTATCAATGTCTTCCATCGCATGTTCCGCCAATTCGTTCCAGTCAGCAATCGCCAAGTAACGAGCTGGAATGATTACGTCTGTATCTACATCGTCGCCGTAGCGCCAGATTTTTTTGCTTTCAAAATCCATATTAAACCTCCTCAGGGCCTGCAATGCGGCCTAATACAGCACTTGCTGCCGCCACATAAGGGCTTGCCAAATATACTTCAGAATCAACGTGACCCATACGACCACGGAAGTTACGGTTTGTAGTGGAAACTGTACGTTCCCCTTCAGCCATGATACCCATGTACCCGCCAAGGCATGGACCACATGTTGGTGTGGACACAGCGCAGTCAGCTTGAATGAAGATGTCTAACAAACCATCTTTCATAGCTTGGTCGTATACATCTTGGGAACCAGGGATCACGATACAACGAACGAATGGAGCTACTTTGCGACCTTTGAAGATTTCTGCAGCTGCTACCAAGTCTTCGTAACGGCCATTTGTACAAGAACCGATGATAACTTGGTCGATTTTAATATCTTTATCGATTTCATTGATGTAATGTGTGTTGGATGGCAAGTGAGGGAATGCTACAACTGGTTGTAATTTGGACAAGTCAATTGTAATCGTTTGGGCATATACTGCATCAGGGTCAGCATTAATAGGTTCTACAGGACGATTTACGCGACCTTTGATGTATGCTTCAGTCACTGCATCGTAAGGGAATACACCACATTTACCGCCTGCTTCGATAGCCATGTTACAGATTGTAAGGCGGTCAGCCATAGTCATATGTTGTACGCCTTCACCAGCGAATTCAAGGGCCATGTAACGAGCGCCATCTACGCCGATTTGACCGATTAAATCAAGGATTACGTCTTTACCAGTTACCCATTTGTTAGGTTTGCCGATAAGCTCAACCTTAATAGTTTCAGGTACTTTGAACCAAGTTTTGCCTTCTGCCATAGCAACGCCCGCATCAGTAGAGCCTACGCCTGTGGAAAATGCATTTACCGCACCATATGTACAAGTGTGGGAGTCAGCACCAATCATCATTTCCCCAGGACCGATAAGACCTTTTTCTGGCAAAATAACGTGCTCAATCCCCATTCTACCAACTTCAAAGTAGTTTGTAATGCCATGTTCGCGTACGAAATCACGCATGACTTTCGCTTGTGTAGCGGATTGAATATCTTTATTTGGTGTGAAATGGTCAGGCACCAAGTAGATTTTATGACGGTCAAATACAGGTTTGCCGATTTTTAAGAACTCTTTACGCGCTGGTGGGAATGTGATGTCGTTCATCAAAACAGCGTCCAAATGACATTCGATGATTTGGCCTGGCTTTACAACATCAAGACCCGCGTGGCGAGCCATATTCTTTTCAGTAATGGTCATACCCATATTATTCTTCCTCCTGTTGTTCTATCTCCATAGCTAGGAATACTGAGTTAACTGCATTAATATATGCATTCACACTTGATTTAACGATATCGGTGCTGATACCACGACCATGGTACAAGCGACCGTTGTATTCAACCTTAAGGGTTGCTTCCCCAAGGGCATCTTTACCGGCTGTAATGGCGCGGATTTGGTAATCTTTTAAGCTAATTGGCAAGCCAACCACACGTTCAACTGCTTTAAGGGATGCGTCTACTGGACCGTCACCTACGGCAGCATCAGCTTTTTCACCTTCTGGAGTCATGAGGCGAACGTCAGCATATGCGTAGCCTTTTTCACCTAATTTGTAGTATTGAGCCACAAGCTTGAATGCTTTTTTATGATGTAAGTTATCTACTACAAGAGCGATAATGTCATCATCGTATACTTGTTTTTTACGGTCTGCCAATTCTTTGAATTTAGCGAAGAGGTCGTTGATTTTCTCTTCTGTGAAAGATTGGAAACCAAGTTTTGCCAAATGATCAGCAAAGGCATGACGGCCAGAGTGTTTACCCAATACGAGGTCTGTTTTTTCAGCCCCTACGGACTCAGGAGTCATGATTTCATATGTTTCAGGATTGCTCATCATACCATGTTGATGGATACCAGATTCATGAGCAAAGGCGTTGGAACCTACGATTGGTTTATTTGGAGGTACTACGACACCTGTCAAACGGCTTACGAGTTTAGAAACTTTTGTAAATTGTTTTGTATCAATGTTCACTTGTAGATCGCCGAAGTAATCATGGCGTGTTTTTAGAGCCATTACAACTTCTTCAATCGCTACGTTACCAGCACGTTCGCCTAGACCATTAATTGTGCCTTCTACTTGGCGTGCACCTGCTTTAATAGCAGCTAACGTATTTGCATTAGCAAGACCTAAGTCATCATGACAGTGAACGGAGATGATGGCATTTTCAATGCCTGGTGTATGTTCTTTAATATAGCGGATTTTATCACCAAACTCATTAGGGTTCATGTAGCCTACTGTGTCTGGTACATTAATAATTGTTGCACCACCAGCAATGGCAACACCAAATACTTGGCATGCGAAATCTAAATCAGAGCGTGCTGCATCTTCACCAGAGAACTCGATTTCATCAACCTTACCTTTTGCATATGCCAATACGGATTTAACCTTATCCAATACCTCTTGGCGAGTCATTTTTAATTTATATTCCATATGAAGTTCAGAAATAGCAATGAATACATGCAAACGGCTACGTTCTGCATCTTTCAATGCATCAATCGCTTTTTGTACGTCCTTTTCATTAGCACGTGCCAACGCACAAATTGTTGCGCCTTTCACTTCACGTGCAATCGTTTGTACTGCTTCAAAATCCCCAGGGGATGCTGCTGGGAAACCAGCCTCGATTACATCGATGCCGAGGCGTACTAGGCCTTTCGCAATTTCAATTTTTTCAGGAGTTTGTAAAGACACACCTGGTGTTTGTTCCCCATCACGAAGGGTTGTATCGAAGAAATATACGCGATTTTGATCCATAATCTTCACCTTTTCTGTACTAATAAAACATAACGCTGTATTATATCTATCTATTGTGAAAGTTTAGTAAGCTCCTAACTTAAAGTAAAGTATAAACCTAGAACTAAAGTGCGTGCTCGCAAGCGACTTTAGTAGGTCGAGGCCTAGGCCGAGGACCGTTACTCTAGCTAATAAGAACTGTTAAATGTCGGTCGCAGCCGACTTTGGCCCTGCGAAGGCCGTAGGCCGAAGTCAGACCCGGCCGGTGGAGGCTCCGACCAACATTTGACAGTATAAAAAAAGCCCCTCAGAACAACTGTCGTTGCTCAAAGGGGCGTTATATTCATAACACGGTACCACCCTAATTGGGACTCGTTGCGGGTATAACGGAACCACCGTCGATGACTACTGCTGCATTCGCCACCAAAGCTCACGGGAGAGTGTCAGCGTACAACCTCTATTGCCTCGCACCAACCGACAACTCTCTGAAAGCAGGATCTGTAAACCTTTATACCCATTCATAGCTCGTATTTAAGATATAAGGGTATTGTACTGTATTCTATAGAGTTATGTCAATTAAAATAAAATGAATATTATGTATCTAGCATTCTCGTTAGTAACTAGCACAATAAAAATAGCAGGGTGGCCGCCCTGCTATTTTTTCGTTCATATGAGACTATGTCACATATTGACATCCCTTGTCATATATAGAATAACACTTCACTATAGTATAGTCAATGTGCCCTCTACGCAATCAATCTTAAAAGCTTATCCACTCTAAATTCTCAAAATTATTTAAAATTCGTTTATCCATTTTTACCACTTGATTAGTAAGCTCTATTCGATTATTAACAAATGAAATATATGTATACCATTCCTTTAAACTAGCATATACTTCATTCTCTAAATCAATAATGATGGTTTCAATGGGATCCCAGGTTTTGCATCTTACAGACTCGACCATAACCATGCTATTACCTATGAAAGTAACATCCCTACCATAAATCCAAAACGGCAATGCTTTCCCCTTTATAGAAATAGAATATATAGCATCTCCATGAGGCGGTTCTGTTTCATATTGCGCTTTTATATTGTACTTTTCCATTATCTCATTGCTAGCATTTTCTATATATGGCAACGTTGAAATCTTATAATTATCTGCGTTCATATAAGCTCCGTTATTTTTAATATCAAGCACACCAAAGAGGACTGTATATCGCTATTCGTGTAAAGAGTATTTTGCTATACTATAGGTGTTGCTAACCCTAATCTGGCAACAGAAAGGGGGTGTAGTTATTGCACAACAACTATCAATTTTGGCTAGCCGTCATGGTAAATGTACTCGCCTACTACATTTGCAAGTGGTTAGACGCTTTCCTAGCCCTTTTATTTAGCAACTAGCCCAACGCTCTAACATTAGCGTAATAATGTAAAAAATCCCTCGGAGTTGCCGCTCCGGGGGATTTTGTAGTTAATTGCACAACTATCAATTGCCTATCTATAATATACTACACTTAAAGTGTTTTTTCAATATTCTAAACTGTTAATCAATTCTCTAGCGCACTCAACAGAAACTGGCTCATTAAATAAGAACACATAGTTCTGTCCCGCATGTTCCCAAGATGCTAAGTAAACGGCGTCATCCACCATTCGATAGGTTACCGTCATCCCATTTATAACATCCGTCTTCTGAGGTAAGTAATCCTTATAATCACCTGCGATATTACCTGATACTGTAGATACTCGGTATTTGATATACTGCGGCATATCGTCGGATCTATCGAAATATCTTCCTTTTAAAAGTTCGTGGTACGCATAGACCACTTGCAGCACATCACGATCTACAATGGACACATGAACAACATGAAACCGGTCTAACCCCATAGGCACTTGAGGCTTAAAGTTCAAATGTTGCTTAGCCTCATATAGGGTAGCAAATACCTCTAGCGATTGACCTTTACGAGTCCCTTTATAATCGCTATCAGCTATAGTACAACTACCAAGTCCATCGGGACATGGGAACTCATTCCGATCCCCATAAGGCTGGTCATAAATAGAATTACCATTAAGACGGAATCTCATCAAGTCATCTGCGGAGACAATATTGATAGAACCTATAAAAGCTAGTGTAGCTAACGCACATATAACGTTTTTCATAATACATTCCCCTACAAACAAACTATATATAGTAAGTTAATTATATCACCTAAAAAGCTAATATTCTTATATTCATAAGTATTTTTTGTCCAGGAAAAGATAAGCATTACGCTTACAATTCGCACTTATATGATTGCGAATATAAAGCATTTGCATTACAATATAAGTAACAGGAGGTGATACTATGGCTAAAACGGCCTCTATCAGTTTGCGTATCGAGCCAGCTGTAAAAGCACAATTAGAAGCACTATATGCTAGCTTTGGCATATCCGTAACTGATGCAATTAATATTTTTCTCCACACATCACTAATGGAAGGCGGATTTCCATTTCAACCTAAACAACCTCGTTATAATGCAGAAACAGAATCTGCTATTCAAGAAACGAAAGATATATTAGCAGGAAAAATAAAAGCAAAATCATATGCTAATGTAAAAGAAATGATTGAGGATTTAGGATTGGAGTAATCAGTTATGTTGAGATTAGTGCTTAGCAGTAGTTAGTATTATCTTTAACTCGCACGGGTAGCCACTCAGATTTATTCTAACTAAGCTAAAGAGGAATGTGAAAGCAGTCCTCTTTTCTATTCCCCAAAAATTTAAACCAGCTATCATCATAAATCTATCCTATTTGATAGTATCTATCGCAAATCATTCTACTATTCAAAATTATTGTAGGTGCTATAATGAACTCAACAAAAAGAACAGGTGCTCATATGATACTAAATGCACTATTCCAAAACTATAGTTAGTAATTAATATGGAGGAAATAATCATGACACATACACAATTAACACAACTCGTACAAGCTTTATTAGATGCACCTACAAGCAATGAAACAGTAAAAGAATTCGCTCAGTCTTGGATTAATGCAGAAGGTACACCTAAACAAGAAGAACTTACAAAACAACTCGTATCCGTAGCAGAACAAAATATTGCGCTTATCGATGAAACAATCGGCTTTGCAGGCTCTGAACTAGCTACACAAATCCTTGGTGAAGAAGGTGCAGCTAACCTATTACAACACGCTAAAGACATTAAAGCTCAAGGCGCAGAATTCTGTGACTGCCAGGCCTGCGTAGCCGCAAAAAATATTATCGATTTGAAAGCAGAAATTGAATAATCATATAAACTACATATTACCTATTAATTGGCTATCAATACATTGTTGATAGCCAATTTTTTGAAAAACTATTTACCGCTTTTTTTTGCATATGTATCAAGAACTTTTATTTCCCGTAAATAATCCCGTTCAACAGTCCGAGTACCTTTATTTTGAACTGTCAACTTATAGTTGACATTTCCTTCTTCAGACAATTTCAAATCTTGAAATATAGCTTTAATATGCTTACTAATATTTTGTTTTGTTGTTTGAAATAATTCTGCTATTTCATTCTGACTCAACCAAACAGAACCATTATCTAATATTAGATTAATTTTAGCTTTTCCATCTTCAGTGTTATAAATAATAATATTATTCATCTGAAAGCCTCTCTGTCATTACATCCATAGTCATTCAATATCTGTATACAAAAATCTTAAAATTAGCATACATTAAACTAAAACAAGCCCTCTATATTACTATCATTGTAACATAGAAGGCCCAAGAATCTATCTACTATTAAATTTTAAAACTACGCAGATTATGAAAGTTGATTAAAAGAAACATATTAGCATCTCTTCTTATAGCATGTACTCATATATGGTCTTATAAAAGCCCAATATATACATAGTCCAGTCACAATATATTTATTAATTTCTACCGATAACTCAATCCATTCCTTATGTGTATTTGTAGCATCAATAAATAAAATATTAAATCCGAGAAGTCTTTTGATTGGATTAATCATAATGCTGAGCTATAAACATCAGTTGAAATTAATGTGCCTACATGATTAACAGTAGTTAATACTTCCCATATAAAAAATACCCAAAATGGTCACTATTATGATTAAACCTAAACTTTGATGAAATAAAAAGTTACTAAAAGTATTTAGCCGCCCCAAATTAACAGAATATGTCTTTTGTAAATGGTACGTAACACGTTCAACAATACCACTAACAATCCAAAAACAAAAGAAAATTCCCAAGATACCATATAGAAATGGCAAAATCCAATACAAGAAAAACTCAAACTTTTGTAATAGTAATTGTATTACTTCTGGTAATAATGGTAGTAAATCTAATATATTCACATAATAATAGTCATACAAATAATTTGTAAAAAGAGTCATGATAAATAAGCTAGAAATAAATTTGGTAACTAAATCAATTCGTTTTACTACTAAATCTACTATTGTTTTTATGTTATTAACCATATATACCTCCAACTTTTATAATCATGTATATTCTGTTGATAAATATAGTACCAAATCATATGTGTATTTTTCTACCCATTATAAGAATTATTGTAAATTATACTCTAAGAATAACCAATCGTTATTGTATACAAATAAACGAAAAACAGCCCCTCATACGAGGAGCTGTTTATATAAAACCCTTACATTTCATGCGAGTACTGCACTGTAGATCGCATGCCATTCCATCAAGAATAGTTTGTATCAGGCTGTATTATTTCATATGTGATTTTGGTGCAACTGTATTAGCAATGATCGCTTTTGCCATATCTCGATTTACAGGACGTTCAAAGTACATCGCATGGTTTTGACCATCTTTTGTCCAACCAGCGAGGTATACCATTTTTTCGCCACCTTTGAAAGTAACCTTTGTACCGTTTACCTTTTCTGTAGCTGTAACGCGATAATCGTTATAATTACCACTGATATCACCTTTTGTAGTACCTACGCGATACACAATACGTTTGCCTGCTGCTTGATTGCGAGTAGAATCTTCGCCAGCTTGGTATACATATACTACTTGTAATACATCTTTTTCGATAGTACTTACAGACCCAACATTATAGCCTATAGGCAATACCTTAGGCAATTGAGGTGTAATATTCATGTATTTAGCAGCTTCATCAATAGTAGCGAATTCATGAATTGGACTTGGCATGCCAACCATAGACGCTGCCTGTTCTGCAACTACAGGTTTAGCTGGATCTGGTTTTACATCAAAAGTACCTTGTGCACCAGCAACAGTATAAGAACCTACACAAGCACACGCAACTGCCATTAATACAAATTTTTTAATCATGGGTATAATCTCCCTTCGGTCAATAAAAAAATTATTAAAAACACATTTATTTTTCATGTGATTTTTCTTCAACAATATGACGGATCATCGCTTTTGCCACATCTCGTGTAACGGGGCGATAAAAATCTAAAGAGTGATTTTGTCCATCTTTCATCCACGATGCAAGATAAACCATTTTGTCACTGCCTTTGAAAGTAACCTTTGTACCATCTACACTTTCAGTTTCTATAACCTTAGGAATTTTATGGTCACCACTGATATCACCAGTTAACTTAGATGAACGATATATAATATATGCGCCTCCATCTTGATTATAACATGGCTCCGTACCAAATTTGTAGACATACACAACTTGTAATATATCTTTCTCTAAAGTGATGATAGATTGAATATTAAAACCTACAGGTAACAACTTTGGCATCTGTGGTGTAATATTCATATACTCCGCCGCTTCTTTAACTGTGGTGAACACATGTACAGGACTCGGCATAATAAAATTTGGTTCCCTAGGTTCAACTGAGATTCCACCAGTCATAGGCACAGAACGATTCCCAACAGATAGATCGTGAGCACTAGTAATGCTATAGGAACCAATAGCTGCACATGCTAAAGAAGCCACTAGTAATGTCTTTATCTTTGTTGTCATAACGACAATCTCCAAAAACAAATTTTGTAAAATTATATTTATTAAAATATACTTAATAAATATATCCTAAATGATGTAGGATTTAAAGTAATAAATGCTACCTATATCATTTTAACAAGTTTAGTATAATAGTCTGTTATTTCTTATGAACCATAAAGCCTGCCGCTTGTTGGTTCGCCATGATGGTCACATCAGAGATTTGCATGCGCTTAGGTTGATTTGTTACATACAATACAACATCTGCCACATCCTCTGGTTGAACGGCTTCAATACCAGCATATACAGATTTTGCGCGTTCCGCATCACCGTGAAAGCGCACTTCACTAAATGGAGTTTCTACAATGCCAGGTTGAATGGTGGTAACCTTAATATCTGTAGTTATAGTATCCATACGAATGCCATCGGCCAACATTTTGACAGCGGCCTTAGTAGCACAGTAAACGGCACCGCCTGGGTATGCGTAAATCCCAGCTGTAGAACCCATATTTACAATATGACCTTCATTTTTATCAATCATGAAAGGTAATACTGCCTTTGTTACATAAAGAAGTCCTAATACATTCGTATTAATCATTGTGACTGCATCTTCTACGGTACTATCTTGAAATGGATCGAGTCCCTGTGCCAGACCTGCATTATTTACAAGTACATCAATGCCACCAAAAGCTTCGATAGCTGGTTTTACCTTAGCATCTACATCTTCACGTTTGCTCACATCAAGTACAAGCGTATCCACACGAATGCCATATTGTTGCTCAAAATCTTCCTTAATCGCCGCCAAGCGGTCTGCACGACGACCAGCAATCAATACATTATCTCCATCTTGAGCGAATGCACGGGCACACTCAAGGCCGATACCAGAAGTAGCACCTGTAACGAAAATTTTGCGGTTCATATGTATTCCTCCTTCTATTTAACAGTGATGACAGGGGCGGAAAAAAGACACGCTATCGCGCAAGCGGGACCCGAAGTCTTTTTCCCGCCCCTATCATCACAAGCTTTAAATACATAGGTCCTGAGACTCATAGCCCCAGCGTTTTAGCATGGTTTGTTGTTCTTGTTTTAGGAAATCGAAGAATTGAATGCGCTGTTGCTCAGGGCTTTCATAATATCCAATTAAAGCGGTCCGATATTCTACTTCGTGCGATTTTGTAATCGTAATCGGACACAATCCATTCTGAATTAGGTTGCCATTCATCATGAGCAGAGCAGTTCGTTTATTACCCTCTCCAAAGAACTGGTTGCGAGCCATCTCGGCATATAATAGAAGCGATTGTTCTAATGGATTCGCCTCTAATGCTTGGCACCTAGTTATTAAATCATCTCAACAAGAATTTAAATCTAACGGAGTAGGTGGTGTATAACTTGTACTACCTATAGCTACTGGTGCATTGCGAAAACCACCAAATCCTAGGCGGTTCTCACTTTCAGAAACTAACTTATTATATTCGATAGCCACTAACTTATTAATCTGAAATCGTTTTAACCGCAAATCCTCTATCAAGGCTTGCCAGCCACGATTAATATTATCTATTTGTCGAGTTTCACTCACACTGAGCCCCGCCACAGAAGTACCACACACAATCGTCTCAACCTGCGGATACGTTGCCGTGTTCCCCTCCATCTGTGCCATATCAAACACAAACTGAGCACGCAACTTCTCAGCGATAAACAATGCCAAATCAAAACCTACATAACCATTACTATCAGCAGTCACAACATCACCTCCCTACGTCCATTCAACTATGATATGTATAACACCATTTTACCATATTTCTACTTATATTATTTCAACGAATATGTCGGTGCTAAGTTAAGAGGAAACATATAAAGATTGGGCCTACAGCTGTATTCACTGTAGAGATGAGAAAGGACCCCTTTCAAAAAACGACTTTGGCCCTGCGGAGGCCGCAGGCCGGAGTCAGACCCGGCCGGTGGAGTTTTTCGGAAGGGGTCCTTTCTACTACGGCAATTAAGCTAAGGGCCCAATCTTTTTATGTTCTATTTTAAATGCGCCAACATATCGTTGAGAACTTCCATACAATCCCCAACAATCCCATAGTTCGCGTGTTGGAATATTTCCGCCTTCGGATCATTGTTAATGGCCACGATTGTATCGGCACCAGAGATGCCGCTTACGTGTTGGATTGCGCCAGAGATACCAAATGCCAAGTATAGTTTAGGGCTTACGGTTTTACCGGTTTGGCCTACTTGGTATGGCAATTCAATCCAGCCTTTTTCAACGAGTGGACGTGTAGCACCTACAACGCCGCCGATAGCATCGGCGAGTTCGTAGAGTTTATCAAAGTTTTCCTTTGAACCCATACCACGACCGCCAGCTACGATGATATCCGCTTCTTGGATATTATAACCAGACTTGCTGAATGGAATAAAATCTAGCCGTTTGGTGCGAATGTCTTCGGACTTGAGGTCAAATTGTTCAAGTTGGATACGGCCCCAACTGTCCGCAATGCGCTCAGGTTTTTTGAATACATTAGGACGAACAGAGCCCATTTGTGGACGATGGTTTGGCGAAATAATTTCCGCCAAGATATTGCCACCTAAAGCAGGACGAGTCCATTCTACAAGGCCTTCTTCTGTATCTACGGTTAGGATAGTGCAATCTGCTACAACGCCATTTTGCATGCGACCAGACATGCGCGGTGCTAAGTCACGACCATTATTGGTAGCACCAATTAAAAGGATATTCGGTTTATGGTCTTCAAAGAAATCCGTCAATACCTTTGTATAGCCATCTGTTGTATAGTATTTCAAGAGGGGACTTTCAAAAACGTGAACAATATCGGCGCCATGAGCCACAAGTTCCTCTGCCTCAGCTTGTACGTTTTCACCGAGGAGCATTACTTGCACGAGCTGGCCCAGTTCCTTGGCGATGCGACGGGCTTGACCGATAAGTTCATACGTAACTGGATGCACTACGTCATCGATGGTATCAGCTACGACAAAAACGTCTCTGTATTCATCAAAATTTGTCATTATCGGTCACCTCCTTCGGAAACAGCATCAGCTTTAGCGGCCTCTGCTGCAAATGTATTTGGATCTACCGCCTTAGGTTCGCTAGGCACCACGCTTTCAACAGACGCAGCTCGCTGTACGGGGTCATTTACGTCAATGCCCTCATCGTCTTGCGCCTCTACAACCAGTGTGTCATTTGGCACCAAAAGGTGTGCGAACTTTTCAGGCTTGATGTGGTACGCCAATTCAAGCACCTTTTTGGCGCCTTCGTCGACGGATGAAAGCATTTCTACCTTACCACGAAGCGGTGGTTGGTATACCTTGCGTACCCGTGTTGGGGAACCGGTAAGGCCAATGCGGCTTTCATCAATATGAGGCATATCACGCAAGGTAATATGATTAATAGTATATCGTTTCGCGTAAATGGAGCTCCAAAGGCCAGGTTGACGTGGCTCGTTAAGTTCGGCTGTCGTCGTCACAAGCAATGGCAACGGAGCTTCAATCACTTCATAACCGTTCTCGTGCTCCCGCTTTACAATCGCCTTTTGAGAGGCTTGGTCTACGGAAAATTCACAAGCATAGGTAGCTTGCGCCATACCGAGTTCCTCTGCGATTTGAGGGCCCACCTGTGCTGTATCGCCATCGATAGCTTGTTTACCGCAGAAAATGAGTTGGAATTGACGGTTCATGGTTCGTTGAATATGACGAATAGCGGATGCAATCGTATAACTTGTAGCCAATGTATCAGCACCACCAAAGGCACGATCTGTTACGAGCACCGCATCATCAGCGCCTAACGCCAAGCATTGACGCAATGCCTCTTCGGCTTGTGGAGGGCCCATGGTGACAACCGTAACGCGACTGCCTTCAATTTGGTCTTTCACAGTTAAAGCCGCCTCAAGCGCGTGCATGTCGTAAGGGTTTACAATACTAGGCAGCCCTGTGCGGATGAGATTATTTGTTTCCGGATCTAGTTTAATTTCCGACGTATCCGGTACTTGTTTTATACAGACTAATAATTCCATGCACTCACCCCTGTCTAAACTCTACGCCCTTGGCATTACGAGGATATTTCCAAGTCTTAACAACACTGTGTCCACATAATACGCGACATGTGCCACATTCGAGACAACCTGCAAAATCAAAAGCAAGCGTGCCGTCCTCTTGCAATGTGTATAAACCTGCAGGACAACCATTCACGAGCTTCATCGCCTCTTCGCGGCTTACGCTTTCACCATCAATAATGATGTGAGGACACGTTTCATCTACATAATATTTATTCGCGCCCAAACGCTCTTCTAATTTCATAGGGAACGCACCCCTTTCCATGCATCACGAATCAATCTGAATAGGCCTACATCCTTGACGCGGCGTAACAATTTTTTCATCAATGGCACCGCACCGTCACCATTTACGGTGAATACATCACGCATAAGATTGTTTACAAATGCAGGATACTCATTAAAAATACGCGGATTAGAGGCCAAGAATTTCGGCATATTTTTATACAATTTCATATCGCGACGCAACCAAGACGCCTTGATTTGTTTTTCGTACAATTTAGTAACGCGATCCATATTTTCGTCGCGTAGCGCCACATTGACCGCCTCAGCTGCGCACATGCCGGACTCGATAGCCAGATCCATACCACGAATCGTGTACCCTAGATTCATACACATCCGCGCCGCATCGCCAACAACGATGTAACCCTTGCCGCCCAATTTTGGCATCGCTTTATAACCGCCTTCAGGCACAAGATGCGCGCTGTGTTCCTTTAATTGACCATTTTTCAAAAGTGGTGCAATTCTAGGATAACTGGTGAAAGCCTCCAACATTTCGTCAACTGATTTATCCGCCAAGCCGATGTCTTCAAGGCCTACTACCATGCCTACGGAAAGGCTGTCCTTGTTCGTATATATAAAGCCGCCGCCTAGTAGACCATCTGTCATATCGCCCAACGTGAGCCATGCCATGCCTTCATCACTAGATAACATAAGGCGATTCTCGAGGTCCTCTTTTTTGAATTTATATACCTCTTTCACACCCACAGCCATCGTCTTAGGATCGGTTGGCCCGGTTAAACCAGCCTCTTCTAAAAGCACTGTGTTAGCACCTTCTGCAATAATAACGAGTTTTGCATACACCTCGTCATCGTGACAACGTACACCTACAACGCGACGTTTTTTACCTTCCCCTTCGGTGATGAGTTCCGTTACCTGTACATTAGAAACGAGCAAAGCCCCTTTCTTCTCAGCCTCTTCGGCCAGCCATTTATCGAATTTAGCACGCAACACAACATAGGATTCTTCATTTTCTTTCACATCTTGGTAACTATATTCGATGGTCGTCATCTCATTGCCAGCGCCGATGGAAATGCGTTCCTTCGTCACCTTTCTTTCAAGAGGCGCACGATCCCTAAAATCCGGTACCAATCTCTCTAGGGAGTGCGTATAAATACGGCCGCCCATCATATTCTTAGCACCTGGCGCCATCCCGCGCTCAATGACCAACACCTTCACACGCTGCTCCGCCAAACGTAACGCCGCTGCAGCACCCGCCGGCCCTGCCCCCACGACGATAACGTCAAATCTCTCATTTCGATCTATTGCCATATACTCAGCTCCTTTTTATGAAAGCCTAACTTACATAAGTCTATATATTATATATTCACGATACAGATTGAAAATACCTTTTTAACATAGCACATGTACATGAAAATTTTATAAGAAAATAAAAAAGGGGCCTTTCCCCTCTCACACCTAAAGTTTTTGGAGAGGCAATGGGGACTGCCAAAAGCTGACTTTGGCCCTGCGTAGCCCGAAGGGCGAAGTCAGACCCGGCCGGTGGAAGATTTTGGCAGTTCACATTGCCAACCCATAAAAATTAGCGTATGATAAATGTAAGTAATAATCTCTATACGGAGCAAGACGCGTATATAATACGACCGCATAATGCAAGACCACGGTCAAAGTAAGGCACTCAACATTTTGGTATTTACCTCAAGGAGGCCATATGGATCCGCAAAGAATTCTGAAAGCATTATCCAATCCACATCGGTTAGATATTATATTGTGGCTAAAGCACCCAGAGCAAGAATTCGGTGTTCAAGTACACTTTAAAACTCTCATCGATTTTCCAAACAGCGTTAGCGTTAAGAGTATCCAAAAACGCTGTGGTGTATCGCAATCGTCTGTATCTACATTTATGACTATGTTAGAGCGTGCAGGCCTTGTGGAATCGCGAAAAATTGACCAATACACCTATTATAGGCGCAATGAAACAGTTATCCGCGAGTTTGGCGAATGGTACAACAAAGAAGTATCCATCCAAACCGATAATATCGACAAATTATTGGAAACAGTAACCTTAGACGACACATCCTATCCATCAACAGAGGATAGTTCTATGCTAAATCAACAACAAAGCATAGGCATATCTACTAAGGGACTAGACTATGAAAAAGATAATACCTAAACACAACTCCCTATCATTGCTTTATAGGGAACAATAAAGGAGCTATAGTGCTAGAGGCTAACCTCAGCAATATAGCTCCTTTTACATTTATTTTTCTGCTCCATCGATTCTCTCCCTTACGCGACGAAAAACATCGGTGCCAGAGAATCTAACTTTACTTTCTTTTGCTGCAGAATCAGCTTCATCTAGTACATACTCAATAGGATCTGTTAATGCAGAATATTGTTCAATACTCATTAACACCATAGTTCCATATCCATTCTTAGTTAAAAATACTGGAGAATTTGTTGTAATTACGGTTTCCTCAACTTCAGTAAACTTGTTTCGCAAATCTGATACAGGTCTAATATTTATCAATATCCACACCTCCTTATATCATGATATTATCATTATTTTATCATAATTGCAATCCAAATATAACTATACAATGAAAAGGACTATAACAGAATGCATTAGAATTGCATTCTGTTATAGTCCTTTCAATTACCTTTGCGCTTCGTATGCTCTAAATAGTTTAGATAGCAATACAGGCGCTAGTTTTAAAAGATCTGGGTTTTCGCAGAAGGATACGCGAAGTTGTGTCTTACCAGGATTGTGTTCCCTATCGACACCACTGTAGAATCCGTTTAGTGGAGCCATAAGCAATGTATAGTCATTGCCATCATCCAAGGTCACACGGCCATGTTCAGCACACCAAGCAGCAAATTCTACACCGTCAAAGCCAGGTTTTGCTACATTGCGCACGTCGATAACGAAATAGATGGACGCTTCTGGATTAGAGATAATGAAATCTGGTTCTACCTCTTTGAACCCCTTGTGAAGTTCATAAATCATTTCGCGATAGTAATCACGTTGTTGCTCATACCAGTTATGAAGATCAGCGTGGCTTTCATGAGCCAAGGCACCAAAAATATATTGACCAAGCGTATTAGCACTGAGATTCGCCGTATATTCAGCAACAGATTTTTCATAGCACAACGCATTGTCTGTAATGATGGCGCCAATGCGAAGGCCACAAGCATTCCAAACCTTAGAGGCCGTTTCAAGACTGATACGACGACCTTCGATACCTGGTACATCCTTATTCGTCAATGTCCAAATACTAGATGTTTCCTTGCCTTTTTCGTAGGCCAATTCACGATAGGCTTCGTCGGAAATAATCCATAAATTATATTTTACGCACAAAGATGCATATTCAATCAAAGTTTCTTTGCTGAATAGTTGACCAGTTGGATTGTCGTAAGGAATAATCAACAATGCCCCTGGTTTTGTTTCTATAATACGTTTTTCCACGGTTTCAATGGATGGCAATTCAAATTCGCCATTCTCGTTCAGGCGTCGTTCTACGGTTACCGTTTTACGACCAATGCGATGACCTACCGCATCGTAGTTCGTGTAGGACGGATTAAACATCAATAGAGGACGTTCCTCTTCACCTGCACCGCCACAAACGCCAAGCATGATGATCTCCATCGCCATGGACGCACCATCTGTAACGAGTACATTAAGGCCTGTTGTATCGAAACCTTGGCTGCGCAAAATATGCAAGAATGCTTCACGACATTCATCGGTCCCCGTTGTTGGTACATAGGGTACGATGCCTGTACTGAAAGGACTATTTGGTCCGCCTAGAGTAAATAGTCGGCGCTGCATGGCGGGATGCATAGGACGCATAACATTACCAATAGAACCGTTAACCAAAATAGGTGGGTTCTTTCGCTCTAAAAATTTAATTTGCCCCATGCGGATCCCCGACGGCTTGCGAGCCATCATATACGGGGATAAAACCGGTAGTTCCATACAGAATCCAACTCCTCTAAATAAACGCCTTACACAAAAATAAGGCTGTAATACGCATACATTGATATATATAGATACATTCTATTATAGTGCTTTTACAAGAGAAAATCTATAGTTTTATCATCGTAGCTTACAGCCTTATCAATTTTTATTCTTAACCAGCAAATTAGATAGTAACTTCAACACCTAAGCGGAAGTTGCGACCTTGACCTGGCCACCAATCACCAGCGTGGCCCCAACGAACGCTAGATTGTTCTGCATAGTATGTATCAAATAGGTTATTGATGCGACCAAATACAGTCACATTTTCACGCACGCGATAGTTAGCACTTATATCAGTAATCCAATATGTTGTACGAGGGAAGATATTAGCCGCAGGACCTGGACGGTCGATGACACCGCGAATATCTAAATGAGCATCCCATTTAGCATCGTTGTAATCGAGACCTGCATTGACTGCATGTTTAGGTACATAACCATCGCGATTTGCTTTGCGAGTTGGTGTAGCATCAATATGAGTATATGTATAACCGAGGCGGGCAGATAAATGTTTCGTTAATTGTTTGCGTACATCTGCATTGATACCATGCGCCTTTTCTGTATCAAAATTGCGATATTCACCTGAGAACGCTGCAGGGTTTGTCATTACCCAACCAATTTTATCTTTTGTACTGCGACTAAAGAAGTTGAGATTGCTGTTCCAAGTTTTACCGAATTTATGATGAACACCTAAGCTCCATTCATGACCTGTTTCAGGTTTCAAATTGCGGTTGCCATTTGTGCCATCAAAGAGTTGATATGGTGTAGGAGCCAAGAAGTATTCTTTATACGCTGCATATACATTCGTTTTAGCATTCACATCGTAGCCAACGCTAATGGATGGAGATGTATGTGTACCAAATGCAGAGTGATGGTCAACGCGAACACCTGGAATTACAGTCCATTTTGGAGCAACCTTCCACTCATCTTGTACGAAGTAAGATGTATTCGTAAGTTTTACACCACCCATATTAAGCACCTTATCTTGACGCCAATCAATACCGCCAACTACGGTATGATCTTTCGCTTTATACGTCACTTGGTCACCAAGCGCACGAGTCTTAATATCTGTTAAATAACCATCATATTTAGTTTTATAATGATTATCTAATACGTACAATTGATGGCTCCAACGTTTGTTGATGTTATTATTCCAAACTGCACGGAAGGAATCACTTGCTTCTGTACCGTAACGAATGTGATTAAGGGCACCCATATGGTCAGAGTACATCGCCTCACCGCGATAGGTATCATAGAATACCTTCACATCATTTTTGTCATTGATTTTATTGCCTACCATGAAGGAACCAGTATGGCTGTTGCCATGTTGCGGAATGCGTATGCCATGACCATCTTTATAGGACCCGATGATATCTTTTTGGTACCCTACACGCCAGTACCAATCCTTTTTACTACCTTCATTCAAGAGAGCGTATTGTTCTAAATCATTGCTGCCGCCCATCATGCGAAGCTTAGTTTGAACACCTTCCTCAGGTTTTGCAGTGATAACGTTAACTACGCCACCGATAGCGCCAGAACCATATAAGGTAGAACCGGCACCGCGTTGTACTTCAATACGGTCGATGCTAGACATATCTTTCAAAATTGTCATCGGTGGATTCACACCAGCGGCGCCCATATTGATGCCGTCCACTAAATATAGTACTTGGTCGGAACCATTGATACGGAACGCATTAGAATTCGTGTAACCTACGCCACCACCATACGTATTGATATCTACACCTGGTACAATACGCATCGCTTCATTCATGTTAGTTGCGTGACGTTCGCGGATATCATCGCCTGTGACTACACCTACGCTAGCTGGTACTTGTGAAAGCTGTTGTTCACTACGCGTTGCAGTAACGACAATGGTATGAGAATCTTGTGCATCAGCAGCTAATACGCTAGGTGCACTAATTGTGCTACCAAATACAAGAGCTAATCCCACATATAGAGATAAACGTTGTTTCTTTGATACTTTCATAAAAACCTCCACACACATCAAACTATAAATTACATACTATAAATATTTTGTGCCATAGATACCATTGCACGGGTCATAAATTGAGAATAACTCATGACCTGCGAGGAATCTACGAGATACACACGACGATTGGCGATGGCCTTAACACCTTGCAACGCAGGATCAGAATAAAGCTGATCTGCCGTTGCTGGCGTAGTGCCATCTGATGTATAGGCCACAGAAGGAATAAAAATGATATCAGGGTTAGATTTTATTAAATCCTCACGCGTCCCATTATCAAAAGGGCCTAAGCCTATTTGAGCGGCCGCATTGGTTACCTTCAAATAGTTACACATATCATCAAAGGTTGAACCCTTGCCGCCTGTTAAACCAAATTGGGAATAAAACGCCACCAAAGGACGTTCTCCACTATGCTTATTGGCCAATTCTTCTACAGTTTTCAAATCTGCATCCATGCTGGCAATCATGGATTCATCAGAGGCGTGTAGTAGACCGGCAATCTCGTGAATAACAGATTTTGCCTCTTCTACCGTTGTAGGCGTCTTATACACGTAAATAGGAATCTGCATATTGCGCATTTCCCCAATCGCATCTGGAGACATCCAATTGGGTACTAATACTAAATCTGGCTGTACAGAGAGCATGGACTCAGCAGATGCTTTCACATGTTTCTCTACCTTAGCCGACGCGTCGGGCACATTATTAGGTACCGTACCAACAGCGGCTACGCGGCTTGGATCAACCAAAGATAAAACGATATCCTCTGTACTAGCAGCGATAGGAACGATGCGCTTAGGTTCAGTCGGCACCGTAACAACAGTGCCTGTACCATCCGTCACCTGATGTGTGGCGCCCGTAGTTCCCAGCTGTTTAGGACCACAGCCGAACACCAGAAGTACCATCATGACTATGGTACATATAATAGATATTCTTTGTTTCATACTAACGACCTTCTATAACACCTTCTATGGAAATATATAAGGACTGCAAATCCTCTAGCATCTTTGGAGATGCATCCCAGTAGCCACGTTGAGCGGCTTCTAACAAAATTTCCGCAATGCGCTGCAAGGCCCACGGATTTACATCACGCATCCAGTCTTGCACCGTTGTATCTAAAGCATACTTGTTAGCATAACCTTCATAGACCCAATCGGGCACTATATCGCTCGTCGCATCCCAGCCAAAGCTATGGGATACCACATTGGACATATCCGATGCACCTTTGTAACCATGATTCATCATAGCTTGAATGAATTTCGGGTTTTGTGTTTCTCCTTGCACAACGCGGCGCAGCTCATCCGACAAGGACCGCATCACAACGCGGCTACGGTCGGTGCTATCCCCCACATAGGCGCGAGGCGCACTGCCCTTTGCAGTCCGCACTGCTGCAATAAGACCACCATGATAGCTATAATAATCGTCTGCACTCAAAATATGCGTTTCTCGATTATCTTCATTTTTAATGGTCACATCCATGGTCGTTAATCGACGCTGGAATAGCCTCATATCCTGAGGAATATCCTTGTGTATGTGAAAGCTACTCCACTTGCTATACACTTGCGCAATATCTTCTACGGACTGCCAGTTTTTGCCTTCTATCAAGGCGCCCACACCTGTACCATAGGCCTGTGGCGGGTCACCGAAGATACGAAGTCGCGCCTTTTTAGTAGCCAACAAAGAATCCTCACCTTGCTCCACGAGCCAATCTACATCATCATGAATATGCTTTTTCACATAGTTATCATCTGGGGACTCATCTAATTCTGACACCATTTCCACAGCCTTATCAAGCCAACTAATGGCAGTAGGCATCATATCTCGAATGAGGCCACTGATGCGACCCATTACGTCGATACGAGGCCGTTGTAATTCCTCTAATGGGATGACCTCTAAGTCTGAAATGCGACCATTGGACTGCCATTTAGGGCGAACGCCCAACATGTAGAGAAACTCACCTAAACACTGACCGTGGCTTCTAGAGTTGCTGCTAGCCCAGAGAATGATACCTACCGTTTCAGGGTACCGTTGCTCATTTAAGATATAGTCAGCAATGACTTGGTCTGCCAAGTCTATCCCTAGCTGATAAGCAATCTTTGTGGGTAGTGCCCGTTCATCGAGGCCATAGAAGTTACGCCCCGTAGGCAATACATCAACTTGACCGCTGGAAGGAGCCCCACCAGGGCCGGGTTCAACATATTTTCCCTGCAAGCCCTGCGAAATGGATGTAATCTCATTCTTTGTTTGCCCTAATTTAGGTATATACTCGCGCACAATGACTGCGGCCAAAGGCGCTAGCCGTTCTGGTACTGTATAATCTGGTGTATTCACCACATACCTTACAAACGCACGCAGTTCGTTCCAAATTTGATCAATGATGTGACTATAACAAATCCCCTCGTCATTTACGTCCCCTGCATGTTGCTCTATATAGGACCAATCATAACCTAATTCTTCGGCTAAGATTTCAAGACCCGATGCAATATCCCCTTGTGGCGTCCGTACAATGGCGGTAATAAATTCCTCTAGCTCTACACCTTCAGGTCCCTGCCCTAAAATGTGCAAGCCATTTCTCATCTGCATATGCTTTAGGTCGCTTAACTTTTCATGGACAGCTGTAATAAGATCGTCCATCCCCATTGCAGCGCCTTGTTCTTCATCGATGAGATGACACGCCATGGCTTTCTCTCGAATCACGTTCTCTATATCCGATACACTCTCAGGATGTTCCTGTTCAAAATGACTATGCTCATCGAGCAAGGCTTCTAGTTCTTCAAACTCATCATATAGACCAGCCGTCGTCATCGGTGGCGACAAGTGGCCTACTAAACACGCAGAGCTACGCCGTTTAGCCTGTATCCCCTCACCTATGATAGTCGTCCAGTAAGGATAAATATTAGGCAAACTAGAAATGCCTATTTCAGGATAACAACTAGCACTGAGGCCAGCGCCTTTACCAGGCAGCCATTCTAATGAGCCATGAGTACCCACATGAATGACTGCATCCGCTTCAAAAACATGACGTACCCAATGGTAAAAGGCTATATATTGATGTGGCGGTGGCAAACAGGGGTCGTGATAAATGGCAGATACATTTTCTCCAAATCCACGCGGTGGCTGCACTGTAATCCATAGATTGCCATTGGAGAAACCAGGGATAATGATTTCATCATCGTAAACGAATACATCTCCAGGCGCCGCGCCCCAAGACTCGATCATAGACTTTTGCGTATCTGCTGGTAGCGTTTCAAAATATGTTTTGTAATCAGCACTACTCAAACGCCCTTCTGCAGAAGCTAAGAGCTCATCAGTGAGCATAGACCTGTCATTCGTCATATGAGATGTGACTATATCCATCAACTCTGCACTCGTTTCTGGCACAGTATCTACGGTATAGCCCTCATCTTGCATACTCTGTAATAGTCGTCGTACCGATTCAGGCGTATCAAGTCCTGCAGCGGAACCAATATTGGAATTTTTCGGCGGATAGTTATGCAGGATAATAGCTACCTTTCGCTCCGATACTGGAATATGTCGTAATTTAGACCATTTAATGGCCCGCTCTACAATAGCAGCAATGCGTTCTTTTACAGGTAGATACACATAGTGACCACGCTCATCAAAGGTTTGACACGCCACGACGCCACCTTGAATGACGCCATCGAGCTCAGGTTGTGATATAGATAAATTCACGTCCAAAGGCGTCACGCCTTGCGGATCTGCAGCCCAGGTTTTCTCATCCATGTATATAGTATAGCCCTGAATGATAGGCACATCCTGTAACTTTAATTCCTCCAAAGTTTGCGCCCCTAAGGACTGGTAGGAGAATTTACAAGTATTTATGAGCACATCAAAGGGGAATACATCCTTACCAAAGAGATAATTCATGGACAGCTTCATATTAGGAATGCCTACACGAGGATTCGAGCCATACTGCCCATAAAAGATAATCGGGTTGTAACCATGTTTATAAATCTCTTCAAACAAGGCCTGTTGGTAATAAATATCCCCCATAATCCATTCGTCGCGATAGAAATACACCGCGATGGACGGCCAATCTGGATTTCCTTCGGCCTCCATGAACTCATCATAGGTTTCGTAGATATTTCCATCTCGGCCCATGATGGCTTGCCACGGAATGTGGTCAGGTTCCTCCCATTCGGAGATTGGTTTTGTACTGAAAGCACCGTTAATAAGGCGCACATAGTTCATGACGCCACTGGTGCGGCGATAGCTTTCAAGAAGTCTCCGTTGATTTTCGTCTATATTGCGATAGAGAATATCTGTTTTCTTAGGCTCTACCACATCAATCCAATACTTAGGATGATGTGCATACAGCCAACGCTCTAGACGCTCTAAAAATGGCGAATCTAAGCCAACCCCCATATTCGTTACGAGCACCACATCGGCAGCTCGCAGGCGGCTTTCAAAATCCTCATCCCAAAGGGGCTGTTTTTTCATATTACAGATGTCCACCTCACCCTGTATCAATTCAGGATAGGTGGCAATAGCCTTTTCTATATATTGGATTTGTTTTCCTAAATTAGAAATATACATGAGACGACTCATGATCTACCTCCGCGATACTCGTAAAATACCATCCGCCGTAATAGTATCCATGGCGTAATAACTGCCATTCATTAATTTACATAATTCCTTAGCAAGGCCTAGCTTGATAAAGCCCGTTTCCGTATCAATAACGATACAATCTACAGGCAAGGTTCCAAGAATACGAGCCCATTGTTTAGCCTCTGCTACGGGATCCTCAGAATCCCCCGACGTAGCACGTCCATCGGTGATACATATAATCTGAATGCGTTCTGCCCGATGGGCACGCAACAATCTATCGCACATGGTGTAGGCCATGCGTAAACCGTGAGCTAATGGCGTCTTACCACCTGTAGGCATGGACGCTAATAGTCGCTCTGCGCGCTCTACGCTACGCGTGAACGGCAATAACACCTCTGCCGATTCCTTGCGAAAAGCAATGAGCCCTACTGAGTCACGGTGAATATAGGAATCCCTTAAGAGGCTCAAAATAGCGGATTTCGTGGCCTCCATGCGATGACGTGCCGCCATAGAACCGCTCGCATCCACCACAAAGAGCTGGTATGCACCAATACGTTTTTCTCGAGCTTTACGGCGATAGTCCTGTGGTTTTATCACTATAGATAATTCCTTAGATTCTTGCTGTTCTAATGGCAGAGACTCCGTAGATTGTATTTCTTGTTCCACCTTAACAGCAGCTCGCAACCGTTGGTAGGGTGCTGCCGCTCGCAATGTATCGACTAAGGCCAAGTCCTCAAGAGCATGTTCATCTTGATAGGCTCGAATCATGCGCCCTCGAGTATCATTTGTTTTAGTCATGAGTCGACGACCAGAACCCTTGCGATACTGGCGGTCTACCGTCTTATAAGACTGTAATTTCCAATGAAACATCTGGTTAGCTATACGGGCAACAGTATCAGGCAAAGATACAGAAGATAGCCCGTTAGATACATCAGCATCAGTGCTTCTTGAATCAGAACTATCAGGTTCCTTAGAGTTAGCGTCATTAGTGCCGCTCGTTTCTTCTTGCTTAGCGTTGCCGAATACGTCTTGATTAGACGCTCCATCTTCGGTACCACTTATATCATTATTGGAATTATCTAATTCATTGGGATTGGATTCATCACCATTAGAATCTTCTCCACCCGAATTACTCGAGTTATCTACATCAGAGTCCTCTGCTATTTCAGTATTTTTCTGCAACTGATTTTGGTCGTTTGTACTACTTCCATTATCCCCTTGTGATGATTGAGATTCTGATGCTTCATCTCGCTTCATACGATGGGGCAAAACATATAAAGCGGCTCGGTCTGCATGGATTGGCTTGCAGTACGAGCTGCCATCAAGAACTGCAAGAGATTTCATAACTTGCAGCAATATGTATTCTGCACCATGGCCTACGGTACTTGCTTGTAGTGCATAGGATATGGCTAGTGAAAGCATAGCATCCGAAACAGCAATATTCTGAACTCGTTTAGTAGCTATGAGAGATAACATATCTTCAGCTGAAATAACATCTATTGAGCTAGTTTCCTCCTCACATAGGGCACTATCCAAGTCTGATTGATTATCCCCTGCTATAGATGCTTCACCACATAGGATTTCTTCTCGATTTTGTTGCAAAATAGCAACTCGAGACTCTAGTGTAGGTGCAGCCATAGATACATGCACATCGACGAGTTCCCACTCCGCATCATCTAGTGTTCTATCTTCATGATTGATAGTCATGATGAGCAGTATTTGACGTCGCTTCGCCTCTACTAATAAGGCATGACGAACCTCAGGTGCCAGAACGTGACCATCATCGACAACCCAGCATCGAGTGCTAGTATCATCTAAAAGACCTGCGGACATAATCATCTTGCCCTGCTCTAGGGACGCTTCAAAATCGATAGTCTCTTGTAATTGTGAATTTTCTACATAAATGGGTATCAAACGATAGGGAAGATGCCACGCTTCGAGGCACTGGCGAAGGATATAACTTTTACCCACACCAGTACCACCAGAAATAATGAGAGTATGAATCTGATTGTTTACAAGGCCTATTTTGAGGGCCTCTTGTACAGATGTTTCCATAGCTAGCCCTCAAGCACAGCCGTTACCACTGTATCAATGCGGTCTTCATCGTGACCTTGCTCCTCAAATGGCAAACGACGTAAACGGTGCTTCAATGCTAATCGTGCTGCTATCTTAAGGTCGCTCTCTGTGATTTGATGGCGACCGTGAAAGGCTGCATGTGCACGAGCGGTGTGCATCATCGTAATATCTGGACGATGACCATCAACGCCAACACCAATACTAATGCTTGCAATTTTCAACAATACCTCATCGGTGGGAATGATGCTTGGCAATAATTCACGAGCTTGTAATAAGCGTTCGTGTAATGCTCGTTCCGATTCCTCATAAGACGCTACAAAGCCGTCAGGATTGTCGCCAAAGTCGAGGCGGCGCTTGATAACCTCCATCCGTTGTGCTGGATCATGCTCACCATAGACCATGACGGATAAACCGAAACGATCTAGCAGCTGAGGTCTAAGGTCACCCTCTTCGGGATTCATTGTTCCTACGAGGATAAAGCGAGATGGATGAGAGTGGCTCACCCCTTCACGCTCTACCGTATTGACACCCATAGCTGCTACATCAAGCAAAATATCTACAATATGGTCATCTAATAGATTAACCTCATCTACATAGAGAATGTTTTGATGTGCTGCGTGCAAAATGCCTGGCTCAAAAGCTTTCACACCGTCCTGTAGTGCTTTTTCTAAATTGATAGACCCTACAACACGGTCCTCTGTAGCATTAATAGGAAGTTCCACAACGGTCATGGCCGTAGCCCCTATCTCCATAGGGGGTAGTATGTTCGCCAAAGCACGGACAGCCGTAGATTTGGCAGTGCCCTTTTCCCCCTCGATTAACACACCACCGATAGATGGATTTATGGCATTAAGTAACAGGGCCAACTTCATTTCATCTTGACCAACAATAGCAGTAAATGGATATAACATAAGTCTGACCTCATTCGGAATCGCAATACAAGGATGTAGCCAAAAATAAAATTAGTAATATAAAAATGACTAACTATCTAACCCAAGATACTTATTGCAGGTCTGGATCGATAGACATGTCAGTACTAGCATTAGTCTGTTTATACGCTTTGATATCCGTAGTCCCTTTCGGGAATACAAAGATGCGTTGCTGTTTAAAGTATGGATCATCGTAGACCGCTGCCGATAGATGGAATGCGTTTCGTAGATTCTCTGCAGTCAGCACTTCACGAGGCGTTCCTACATCTACGATGTGACCATCGCTTACTAAGACGAGCTTAGTACAATATTTGGCAGCCAATTCTAAATCATGGACGACGATTAGAATCGTTTTGCCTTCGTCACATAATCTACGACCTTCGTGAAAGATATCATCAGCGTACACCAAATCAAGAGCAGCCGTCGGTTCATCTAGTAATAGCACCTCTGTTTGTTGTGCCAGTGCCTTGGCTAAAAATACCCGTTGTCGCTCACCACCGCTAAGGTTTTGTACGGAGCGATGTCTCAGGTGATATAGGCCCACCTCTTTCATAGCCTTTTCTACGATAGCTTTATCTCCGGGGCCCTCTTGTTGCCACCATTTCAAATAAGGGTAACGCGCTGTCATCACAATATCAATGGCTTCATAATCAAAAGAAACATTTACAGATTGCTGCATATATGCCACATGATGAGCGATATCCTTATCGCTCATGGAGGCAATGCTTTTACCATCCCATAAAACCTGACCACCAGATGCAGGATAGAGGCCACGTAAAGTTTTTAACAACGTCGTTTTACCAGATCCATTAGGGCCGATAATGCCGACAAATTCACCGCTATCAATAGAGAAGGACGCATCCTTTAGAATAGTTGTTTCCTCTAATGTGACAGATAAGGATTGAACATCTAGTTTCATTAGGCCCCTCCTTTGCTGCGCAAACGATGTAGTAAATATAAGAAATATGGTGCCCCTAAGAGAGCTGTCATGATACCAACACGAATTTCTATAGGTTGTGCTATAACTCGGCCCAATGTATCACAGAATACGAGGAATAATGCCCCTCCAACAGCTGCCATAGGCAATAATATGCGATGATCCGGTCCTACCAAGAGGCGGACAATGTGAGGAACTACAAGGCCTACAAAGCCAATAGAACCACTGACACATACAGCAGTAGCTGTAATAACGGATGCAAGGAATAAGAATAGCATACGGTACACCATAACAGGTAAGCCCAATGCACGTGCCTCTGTGTCACCGAGAACGAGTACATTAAGATGACGACCGAGCATCATCAAAATAACGCTGCCTGTCACGATAGGCCCTACAGCTAGTGCCACATGATCCCAACGACGAAAATCAAGGCCACCGACCATCCAGAATAAGAATTCACGCAACCGGTATTCGTTAATCATCGTCAAAATGCCCGATGTAAAAGCACCAAGTAACATGCTCACAGCTACACCAGCGAGCAATAAGGTCGTCGTATCGAGCTTATTATTGCGCAAGGTTAAAATAATAGTAATACCAACGGATACAAAGGCGCCAACAAAGGCAAAGGCAGGCATATAAAACATACCAAGAGATGTTACGCCAAGAGCAATGGCGATTACTGCGCCAAGGGATGCCCCTGCGGATACACCCATAATGCCAGGATCCGCTAATGGGTTGGAGAAAACGCCTTGCATAACGGCACCAGCCAAGGCTAATGCACCACCTACAAGGAGACCAATGATGAGACGTGGCATACGGATAAACCACAATACCGCCTCCTGTTCAGCTGTAATCGGAGCTGTAAAATGAACCGGTATCCCCATACCATTTAAAATACTTTGTATGCCACCACCGATAGGAATCATAATCGTTCCTACATGTAGCGCCAATAGGCTTACAATACATAGCAATCCCCCAATTATGGCAATTGCCATGATTTTTTGTTTCTGTTTAGTCATGAGGATTCCTTTCTAACTGAGGATACACAGTATGCATAATAGCAAGCATAGCTTCACCAATATGCTGATTCATAGTATATAAGTACGCAGCCGGTAAAGGCTTAACGCGATGTTCTTTTATAGCAGGAAGGTTTTGAAAGGCTGGATTATCAAGATACCGACTAGCTAAATTCTTATCCATGCCTTTATAGGATGGAATAAAAATATAATCTGGGTCCATAGCCAATACACGCTCATCTCCAAAAGGAGTCCGTGGCGGTAAACCGAGAAGATCAGGTGCATTGTAGATGCTCATATACTTGCACATATCATCAAACAGACTGCCTGTTCCGGTGTACCCATCCATGGATGATACGAAGAGTACGCTTTTGCGTTGATTCAATGGAATAGATGTACCAAGCCGTTTCATCTGTTCTAGTTCACGACGGATTTTCTGCTCGTAAAATTGCCCCTTTTCATCTTCCCCTACAATATGAGCTATGTCCGTCACATTCTTAATGACAGATTCTACCGTAGTACCGGTTGGCACTACAACAGTAGGTATACCCATGTGGCGTAAACCTGCAATAACGTCTGCGCTCGTATAATCAGGTGCTATGACAAGATCTGGCTCCAAGGCAATGATTTTTTCTAATGGATAAGAACTCATAGCAGGTTTAACCAGCTTAGCACGCTTCGCCTCTAAAGAATACTCTTCATAGGTAGATAATGTATTAATACCTACCAAGCGGTCTGGTTCTACAAGGCCTAATAAAATCGTATCCGACGCAGAGGATAATGCTAAAATACGTTTCGGATGATCAGGTACTGGTACGCGTGCCCCATCATAACTTTCAACATAACGGGTATATGGCAAGGTCCGCGTTTCATCTTGCGGACCACATCCGGTTACACCTACAAAAAGGAGTACCATCAAACATATAAGATACACAATGCTCTTGTTCATGATGATACTCCTTGTATAGTTCTAATACAGACTTATAGCAATCTAGAATTTTTGAGTGTAGCTAAGCTGATAGTTGAATGGCTCATCCCAGTATTCCCAATCCCCGTTGGAAATAACATTGTGACGATTCAACAAGTTACGCGCATCGAGTCGTATAGAAGAGTTTTCATTGAACTGATACCCTACATACGCATTCCACGCTACAAGATTTGGATTGATACCGCCATCGCGGTTCTTCATCCGTTTTGTTACAAAATTTATACTAGATCCAGCTGTCCAAGTGGAACTATTGTAATGAATGCCCCCTGTAAATTGTAATTTTGGATTGGCTTGTTGCCAATAATTTTTATCGATTTCCATTTGTTTTGGATTCGAATACGCTGCACCCACAGTTACTTTCAAGCGATCTGTTAATTTACGGCCATATTGCGCCTCAACGCCAACATTTCTAAAACGGCCACCATTAACGCGAATCGTCATTTTACCATTGCTATCTGGTTTCCAAGAGAAGAAATTCTTGAAATCCATATAGAATGCGGCAACCTTCCAACTATCCTTCTTTGTAATATGCTTATAGCCCAATTCATAATTCCAACCTTCTTCAGGCTTTAAATTACGACCGCTAACCGATTGATATTGTCGGTTTACTGTTTTAAATGTATCGCTTAGATTAGGCATGGTAAAAGCTTTGCCTACATTCATATATACAGAGGATTCTTTATTGATACGGTGATTCAATTGGAATTGTGGTGTCAACACATGTTGATTCTTCACAGGGTCCTTAATATCCGTATAACGTAAGCCTAGAACAGTAGTCCATTTTGGATTGATTTGATAGGAATAACTACCATAAAGAGCTAAGCTATGACGATGAGGATTTGCATAGACGGGACCTGATGTAGTGCGGTACGTTTCACGTTTACCCAATACACCGGCAATTAAATAGTCCTTTCCACCTCGGAAATCCCATTCGTGTTGCACATCAAAACCATATTGGCGAGCAATATAGTTACTATCATTAGATGTATAGGATGGAAGACTATGTTTACGATTTTTTCCCTTCAAATCTCGATCATTATAGAAGAGTGTGCCCGTCGTATTTCCATCCTTATAAATCAAGGACGCATTGTTCTTAGAATCATCATATGCATATGTTGTAGAGTGGCGATTGCGATTCGTCGCATTGCTTTCAGTACTCAACTGAGCATAGGCCGACTTACCTTCAAAGCGGCTAAAGTTCAATGTTACCTTGTCACTCAATTTGCCGCTCATAAATATACCTAAGGAATTCCCCTTATCCCGTGCTGTATAGTATTCATACCCACGAGGGTGATCCACGGAATCTGTACGAACTGGTGTAGACGGATCTTGTTTACCAAAGAATCCCCGTTCTATACCAATCAAGAAACGCGGCGTGCCGTAGTTGATTTTATAGGTTTGACTACCCATATTGCCTACCCCAATAGTAGCAGAGCCACCTTCTTTAGTAGGTGTTTTAGTAATGACATTAACAACGCCGCTCATCGCATCAGAACCATATAAAGCAGAAGCAGCGCCTTTCAACACTTCGATACGGGCGATAGAACCTGTTGGAATAGAGCTAAGACCACCCTTACCATTAAGGTTCATCGGTACGCCATTGACGAGAATGAGTGAACCCCGTTCAAGTCCACGAATATTGACCCGACTATCCATGGCACCATATTCAAGGCCAGATGCACCATAGGAGAAAGATGTAATACCAGGCACCATGTTCACCGCATCAAAGGCATTTTTAGCACCGCTATTCATGATATCTTTGTCCGTAATAACATCCATCGCTGCCGGCGTATCTAGGTTCAACAATGTCATCCGATTAGCTGTTACATTAATGACATGACTTTCAGATGCACCATTTGCTTCAGTAGATGCTACCGTAGTAGGAGTATCTGTGGTAGCCGTTACATCCGCTGCATATGCATTCACGGATAACCCCATTAAAGCCAATCCTATAAGTATAGAAGTCCGTCGTTTCTTAAGATTGTTCATAACAAATCCCTCGTAATACACACTAATTATTCATAAAAACTACATAATTGTATTATTACACATTTAAAAGGGCTATACAAAACCCATACCCCCTATTAGTACTGGATTTTATATAAATCTCTACAAATAAATATTAGAACTTTTGTGTATAACTCAATTCATATGTGAATGGGTCACCCCAGTATTCATAATCCCCATTGGTGATAACGTTGTGACGGTCTAACAAATTGCGTGCATCTAGACGAAGGGTAGCGTCCTTATTGAAATGGTAACCTACGTACGCATTCCAAAGGGCGATATTAGGATTTAAGCCACCATCGCGGTTGCGCAACCGTTTTGTAACAAAGCTAAAGGATGTGCCTGCTTCCCACGTTGGGCTTTCATAGCGGATGCCTGTAGTAAATTGCAATTTAGGGGCCGCTTGTTTCCAGTAATTTTCATTCATTTCCTTTTGTCTTGGATTAGAGTAAGATCCGCTCACGTTCAATTTGAGTCGGTCGGATAAACGTCTACCATATTCGGCTTCGATTCCCACGTTGCGGAATTTCCCGCCATTTACTCGCACCAAAGGTCGACCATTTGCATCCGGTTGCCATTGGAAGAAGTTTTTGAAATCCATATAGAACACATCAACCTTCCAGTCATCCTTTTTGTTGATGCGCTTGTACCCGATTTCGTAGTTCCAGCCCTCTTCTGGTTTAAGGTTTTTACTGCTTACCGCTGTATACCGACGGCTAACGCTGCGGAATGTATCGCTCAAACTAGGCATTGTGAAAGCTTTCCCTACGTTAACATACATGGAGGATTGCTTATTGATGGAGTGCAATAATTGGAATTGAGGCGTCAACACATGTTGATCCTTGATTGGGTCATCGATTACGGTATAACGCAAGCCTAAAATAGATGTCCATTTAGGGTTGATTTCATAGGAATAGCTACCATATACGGCATAGCTATTGCGTTTAGGATGAATATATACAGGCACTGCCGTTGCATGATACGTTTCTTGCTTACCTGTAACACCAGCGATTAAATAATCCTTACCATCTCTAAAATCCCATTCATGTTGTACATCAAATCCATATTGACGTGCTTGATAGCTCGTTTCAGTCGCCTTAGCTTGGGACGTATTATGCACTCGGCTTGTACCGCGCATTGTACGGTCATTGTAGAACAATATACCTGTAGTCCCCTTATCCTTATAAATTAAGGATGCATTATTGCGGTCGTCCTTGTAATGATATGTCGTGGAATGTCTTGCTTGGTTAACAGGATTCGTTTCTGTACTGATTAACCCAAAGGAGGATCTACTTTCAGCGCGATTAAAATTCAAGGTTACCTTATCTGAAAGCTTGCCGCTCATAAAGAAACCCAATGAATTGCCCTTATTGCGAGTACTATAATAGTTATATCCTTTAGTACCTGCATAGTCGTAGCGAATCGGTGTGGATGGGTCCTGTGTGCCCCAATATTTTCTATCGATACCAACGATAAATTTATCTGTACCGTAAGACACATCAAAGCGTTTAGCACCCTGATTACCTACGGCAACCGTAGCGGAGCCACCTTCTGTAGATGGAGTCTTAGTAATAACATTAATAACGCCACCCATTGCCTCTGCACCATACAATGTAGACGCTGCGCCTTTCACCACTTCGATACGTTTGATGGCACTCGTAGGAATGGAACCAAGACCACCTTTACCGTTGAGGTTCATAGGCACGCCGTTGACGAGTACTAGGGCGCCCCGATCAAGTCCACGTATATTCGTACGGCTATCCATGCCGCCAAAATCAGCACCACCCGCACCATAAGAATTAATTGTCACGCCTGGTACGTTCGCCACCGCATCAAAGGCAGTGGTAGCACCACTATTTTTCAAATCCTCTGGTGTGATCACATTCATCGCTACAGGCGTATCTAAATCAAGGAGGGCTGTGCGATTAGCGGTTATATTGATAACATTGGATGACTCTTGATTTATATTAGTTGTTACATCGGCTGCATAACCATTTACACTCATACTAAGTAACGCCATCATTGTGGCTGCATATACACGTTTATTCATTTCGTTCATCATCCTATATTTTTTACTAAAAACTGTTTTAAATCTGTTAATTTATAGACCCAAAAGCCACAGTAAGCAATTGGATTATAGGGGATATGAACACTCTCATATCCCCTACATAAGCCATAATTCATTTAATTCAATTCAGACTCGTTTCAACTATATAAATCATTATTCAAGCTCATATCGTATATAATAAACGTCTGATTGAGGTTTGCCAGTTGTATTTGTAGCACCGCCTGACCTAGCAGCAAGTGCAAGTGCATCATTATCAAGAAGGCTAGAACCACTACTCCCCTCAATTTCAGCTCTTACATAATTACCTTCACCATCAAAATAAACTCTAATGGTAACTGTGCCTGTAATACCACGCCGTACAGCTTGTGCTGGCATGACTTTATTGGCATTTAAACTAGCCCGATAGCCAGAATCATCAAAAATGCCACCATCACTCTTTGTTTCTCCTGGACCTGGTGGGCCGGCATTAGATCCAAGACCATCAGTAGAATTTCCGTTATTACCAGTTGGTCCATTGTTAAGGCCTGGCACATTGCCATTACCCGAATTACCTACAGGATCGTTATTATTACCATTTAGGTTTACAGGTGCAGGCTCATTACCACCTAAGTAAGGGTTTAAATTCTTCAAACCCTCTGTAGGTTTCCCCGATAAATCAGGTAACACACTGCTAGCCTTACCACCGCCTGCAACAGGCTTGTCATCAGGTTGAGTCTTTTGTTTCTCAGACTCCTTCTTCTCTTCAGGAGGTTCTTGTTGCCCCATATCTAGGTTGATGACCAAATCTTTCTTTGGCGTTTCTGGCGGTTTTAAATGACCGAACCAATCGCCTACAACACCCCAGTATGCCAGATTGACCACCAATGCAGCGATGAAAGGAATGCCATATCGTTTACTCACCATAGGATCACTTCCGTTCTGTCGCTACGCTGACAAATCGAGCACCACTCATCTTAAGATTATCCAAAATGCTAATAACATCCTTATACGCAATATCTTCGGATGCACGGACGATAAAAGCTTGTTGTGGTTCCTTCGCAACGATACCTTGGATTTCATTGCCCAAATCATCAGGTCTAATTTCACGTTCGTTCAAATACATCTTATGAGTGGCTGTTAAAGAAATCGTAATTGGCTCAATCGTCTTTGCCGTCGATGCAGAAGCCTTTGGCAAATTGAGAGGAATTTGTTCCTCTGTATTCATATATAACGTACTCATCATGAAAAATACGAGCAAGAAAAATACGATATCTATCATAGGTATAATCATGATGGTAGGTTCTTTTTGTATCCCTACTGAACTACGTTTCATCGTTGACTCCTAATATATAAATCCAAGATAGAACCTAAGCGTTGTTCCAATTTTGCAATATCATAATTTACTTTGCTTGTGCACCAACTGTGGATGGCTAATGCTACGATAGCTACTGAGAGCCCTGTGGCAGTCGCAATCAATGCTTCGGATACACCACCCGTAATAACGGTAGGCGCACCAATATCACCACCAACAGCCGCAAAGGATCGAATCATACCAACTACAGTCCCTAATAGACCAAGCAATGGAGCCATAGTAACCATCATGCTGAGCCAGTTAAGACCGCGTTTTAAACGTTCGTCCATGTAGCCTACTACGTCGTGAAGGCGGTTTTCCAAGCCTTCAAAGTTATATACGGAATCTACAATCGGTGTTACGAATTGACTAAGCGCATCATCATTATTCTTAATAGCTTGTTCCAATGTAGCCCAATCATTTGCATTACGACCTGCTTCAATGCTATCTGCTAATTGTTGAATTTCAGTGTCAATGCGGCGATACATACGAATTCGCTCAAATAAAATTGTACATGCGGCCAACATAAATAAAACTAGCGGGTACATGACTACACCACCCGCATTAAATAGATGAATTGCATACTCCATAATAACCTCCTCAAACTTATAATTATAAAATTGTACTCTACTGCGTATGAAATACAAATGAAATCCGTATTAATCGTTATATTACGATTAACAACAAATCATTTTATTATTTCATAAACAAATACGTATCGCAATAAACCTATACCCTGTATAGGTATACTAATTTACTATATGTATTCTTATAAATAGTGATTTTTCTATTCCATTCATACATTTATCTATCAGACAAAAACGCCAAGAATTCCCGTACAAAAATTATTCATCATTGCTCAAGATATATAAAAAAAGCAGTCTATAGAAACGTTTTCTATAGACTGCCTATACAGAGATTATCTATATTATTAGCACACTAAGAGACTAAACATAGCCCTTTTACTATATACATATTTATTAATGATATACATATTTATGAATATTATTCATATGTGCATAACCATTCGTTTAAAATAGGATAATACCCTATCTTGCATACACCACTTGAGCCATTGTATAAATACCACGCCCAATATGGTAACTCTTAGCTAATAGGGTATCCGTGGACACGATGGCTACCTTTTTATTTTTAATAGCTTTCAAATTTGCCAATACAGGGTCATTATAGTAATTGGCATAGATGGCATCGTGATTATAATCCGGTGTATGAATATCCATCGGTACGATGATAACATCAGGATTGGCCTTGATAAGGTCGGCCTTTGTACCAATGTTAGATGCTTTTACACCACTCTTAACGGCTGCATTATCTACGCCTACATAGGTGATCATGTCAGCAATCAAGGTTTTTGGGTGACCGTATAATCCATTTTCATTATACACAGCAACGATTTGCTTTGGATCATCGCGGTGCGCAAAGCGAAGAGATTCTGTATCGCGGATGTAGTTCATCATCGTCGATATGAGGCTGTCTGCCTTGCTTTCACGGCCTAGTAATTTACCGACATTACGCGTCTGGTCTTCTACGTCTTTCACAGTCGCAGGTGCTCGAAGCAATGCTACCTTAATACCCTTTTCTCGCAACGGACTAACGAGATCTACAGATTCAGAGCCATCTTCAATGATAACAATATCCGGTTTTAACGCCACAATAGCATTCACATCAGGCGCCACCCGTTGCTTAACGGTGTTGGTCACTTGATATGGCGCCACAGTAGTAGCCACCACGGAATCACCGGCTAGCTCGCTCACCAAATCCGCCACATTGGGCCCTACGGCGACGATACGCTCTGCCTTATGATCTAATGTAACCGTTGTACTGGTTCCATCTACCATCATGTAATGCCCGTGAGAGCTTAATATGCCGAATAGGCCCCCACTTGTAAAGTTTTGCCAAGAACGATACATACCAAGGGCTGCTACCACTAGACCGACAATACAAATAGCCAAAATAATCATCAAACGACGTAATTGCATAAGCTCTCCTCCTATGCTTTCAGAAAATCATATCATGCAATACACTGTAAACTAGCAGCAACGATATAGAATCCATATCGTTAATTCGCTGGCACGCTTTGGTATTTTACATAATCCTTATACGACCAATCGCCATATAACCATTTCGACATCTGTTCCATTTCATAATACATCCACGACGAATAGCTCATAATGTGCATGTCATTAATAGGATACACATAGCCCTTTTTCACAGCTGTTATATTCTGCAAGTCCGGATCATGCATAATGGCATCTATATCCTGCTTATACTCAGGTTGTTTGACCGAATATATAGTAGGCACAAAAATAACATCAGGATTGATGCGAATCAAATCCGCTTTTGTGCCCATGTTTTCTTGCATGTTGAAAGTAGGGTAGCTTGCCCGATAGTCCCAAACATCAGATAGAACATTAGGGTCCTTACCGCTATCTTTGATTTTCAAGTTACCTGCTCCATCAACGCCATGAATCATTTCAATCATATCCCGAAGCACGCCAGCCCGGTACACACCATGTGTTGGATTGTACAAGGCAATCACAGGTTTTACGTCGTTTTTATGAGGCTCTACTTGTTTTCTAACCTTCATAACAGAATTATTAATAGAATATTCTGCATTTTTGCTATCAAACAACTTAGCCACTTGATTCGTATTAAGGGTTACATCCTTTAAGCTATCTTTCAGCGTATAAATAAACACAGGAATACCGGCAGCGCGCAACGATGCCACTAATCCTGGCGGCGTCGTCTCCGGTGCCACAACCACATCTGGTTCATAGGATTTTATAGACTCTACCGTAGGCTGCACACGGCCCTTGATCTCTGTACCAGAGACATAAGGAGACCCATCAGTGGCCACGACATAGGGCTCACCAGCAGCACCGACTAAGTCTACCGTTCCGGTCCCCAAGGTAACAACGCGTTGCACATAATCCGGCACGACCATCTCCGTATGTTGACTATCTTGAATCTTTCGGTGATTCGCAGCCGTTAACATCCGTCCTATCACGCCATGCCTCGGTATAACATCGCCTAACAACTCTGGCGCCATCCCAATAACTAAACCTATGGCAATACAAATGCCCATGACTATATATGGTAGTACAATCCATTTTATCTTCATAAGCGGACTCTCTTATTTCTTACTAGCTTTTTTCTTGTTTGTTTTTGCTGCTTGTTTGCCTTTCGCAGGGCCTGCGGCTTTCACAAAGGAATTATTTAAATTGGTAGCAACCATAAGGGCCACATCAGCATTAGGAGTTGTGACAATAGAACGACCTGCCACGGTCACAGTAGGTCCATCATAAGATGCACCACCTGGCTGAATTTGACCATTATGGTACAAGCGCGCCAATTTACCAGCCATGAAATAAGCTCGTTCTTCGCCCGTATAGCGACCACTATTGGCAGGGCTATAGATATTCACGCCATTCACAAATACCACGCCATTATCGACCGTAACGTGATTGCCAGAATAGGTATACATGCGATCAATATTGTCCTTTACACGGCTACTCGTCTTAGGGTGATTGTTAGGGCTAAATACTTGGTTCAAACCTTCACGGTACAAATCACCATATTTATTACGAAGCACCGCCATAGAAGCAGCAGCACCGCCCACATTGTAAGGAGACTCGCTCAAAATTTTAAAGCCCAATTCGTCAGCCGCCTTTTCTTGGCCCATCGTGAATACTTGGTTCTCCATGTAATTACCAGCAATATTGGACAAAATAGCCGCATTACCGCCACCGCCAGCAGCAAGGCTCACCGCTGTAGATAAACCTACTTGCTTCTTGAGACCATTGACAATGTCCTTGTGCTCGCCATGAGAAATTTCATGAGCCATAACATAAGCGAGCTCATCATCATCTAATAGATCCAAAGCGCCCTTGTTAACAGACATCACGCGACCAACCGTAGCGAACGCATTGAAATCATCGCTAGGATTTGCGTACACCACATACGAACGCTTGACGCTAGGCGAAGCCTCTAAGGTCTTCATGATACGTTGCACCCGTGCTTGGGCTGCACTATCCTCTAAATAGCCAGTTTGTTTCTTTGCACGAGCTAAGCTTTGTTCTTGGCCTTCCTTAGAATTATCCATTTTATTGAAAGCCGTGGATACATATGCATATGCCACTGCACCACCAATTAACGTTTCCGCAGCCCCTGCAGAAGCAGCCTCTACCGTTGTGGGTACTACGGCAACTGTTGTTAATGAAAGCCCCATCACGGCGGCTAGTACCAAAGATTTAATTTTCTTATTCATATTTGAACCTCTCATTGTCTCTCAAAATAAACGCGTTCTATTCTCTCGTTATCTCTCAAAATAAACGTGTGCTATTCTCTCATTATCTCACAACATAAATGCGCCATAGGAACACAAAGATTTCTAATAATTCAATTCATCGGCGAGTTCAATGGCCACCTTATCATCTTAAGCAATAGATTCCTAATTATTGGATTCACCAACAAGCTCAATAGCCACCTTACCATCTTTAGATACAGCGCCACCATGAGTATACCCAACAACATCAAATCCAGCTGCTGCGCATTGGCGAGCTATGCTTTCATAATTGTCATTCTTACCACGCGTACACGTTGAAAGATGAATAGTAGTAACGCCATTTTTCTTGAAAGAAGCCAATTTCTTCTCCAAATCGCCACCGCTATGGGTAAAACCAACTAGCTCAGTATCCTCATCTGCATAGCGCTCAAAAGAATCCACTTTATTCATATATGCCTTAAGACAACCACCGCAAGAACAACGTTGCATCGTGTCTTCGTTCACAAGAACTGCAATCTTCTTAGACATAAACCCTCCTTAGGTAACATACATAATATTATGCATATTATATCACACCAAATTGATAAAAATTATGAATACAGAAAATATAGAATATATATCATTAAAGTTTGTGCCCTTATGCTCATTAAATTATTGCGCTACAAAATGTAAAAGAAAAGAGTTATAGTTGAACTAATATATGCTATCGGTTCGAACCAATATATGCTATCATAATCATAATAAATATATCGTGACACATGGTTTTACAAAGAAAACTCAGAAAACACCAAGTCGAGAAATACAGCGAGCTAAAGTTATTAAAAAGGAATATGAGGAGGAGCAATATGCCAACAATAAAATTTGATGAATTTTTAGCAGAGCAACGGAAAAATCCTTCTTTTGAAAATGGCTTTTTAAAAGAAGATGCTAAATTAGAAAATGCAATTGCACTATTAAGAGCACGTGAGAATGCAGGGCTAAGCCAACGTGAATTAGCAGAACGTTCTGGTGTCCCACAGTCTACCATTGCTAGAATAGAACGTGGTTATAATACAAGTATTGATACACTTAGCAAAATCGCTTTCGCATTAAATAAGAGAGTGAAAATAAGTTTTATATAATAATAGCCCCTATCATACTAATTATGATAGGGGCTATCGTATTTATATTGCATTATATTGTAATACTATATCAAATCTTGTGGAGTAAGATTTATATACGTATTACATAATATCTTCTTCACGACCGAATTTACCATTTTTGTATTCCCCATAAGCGAGAATAAGCTCTGTTTTATTTGTCATAACAAATGACCCTTGTTTTACCACTGGTTCATTGATTGGTTCTCCAGCGAGAACGAAGATTTCAAGACCGTCATCACCAGACTCTACCTCAAAGCGCTCTCCATCATTGTTGAAAAGTACAAAGTCTCCAAATTCTATGCTTTCACCATTGGCACTACCGGTACCATTAATCACAAGAAAGCCTGTATTCCAAGTCATATTCTCAGAAATAGAGATCCATGAATTGGGTTGAAGTTTTAATTTGTAAATATTCATCGGTGTATGGGATTTAGCAGGACCTGTTATATGTCTGAAAGCACCTGTGTAAACGATGGCATCGATTGTTTCATCAAGAGATTGATACCGCCCCATTGTGGTAGCAGGTATATATTGATATGAAGGTGCATCATTTTTATGACGTTCAGGTAGATTTACCCATAATTGTAAAGCATGGAACAAACGTCCCCGCTTTGCATATTCTTTTTCATGAAATTCTTTGTGCAAAACACCACTAGCTGCAGTCATCCATTGCACATCACCAGAGTGAATAACACCACTATTACCAGCTGCATCTTTATGTTCAATGGAACCGGAAAAAGAAAATGTTACCGTTTCAAAGCCTTTATGGGGATGTGGAGTGTCACCTGTATCAAAAGGACTGCCCTCAAAATAATATGGCTCGTTATAGTTGAGTAACAAAAATGGAGACATACGATCAAGCATAGGTGACTCATCGCTATCAGGGAAGTACTGACGTACTCTAAATCCAGTGCCTACCCAATGAATATCAGGAGCTTTAATAATTCTTTCAATTGTTCTTACAGGATTCATTCTATCACCTCTTAATCGAACAGGATTTATAATAGTTGTATTATATATGAATAGTTGCTCATATATCTTAATGCTATTATATCTAATTTTTTCAATATGTCAAGGGTGGGCTATTAGAATAGTAAAGACGGACTAGGAGGATAGGAAGCCATACAACAAAAAAAGACACACCCTAAGGTGTGCCTTTTAGCTTAATCAGCGACTTCCTATCCTCCCAGGCCGTCTCCAGCCAAGTACTTTCGGCGTTTACGAGCTTAA
>OKWZ01000065.1_pt1 | contig 96203 bp, 90 predicted proteins | sample 1607111 | NCBI WGS metagenome assembly OKWZ01 (sample SAMN07501042, study PRJEB24779) | human gut metagenome | reverse complement strand
ACCAAACCAAGTTATAACAGAGTACTTTATGAATCAAAAGGCATAAGTATTTGTCACAAATGTTTGATTACTCTAGAAAGAGAGAGCGGTGTCAGTAAGTATACCTATATACAGAACTTATAATGTCTGTTATACTATAAGAGTTGTAATAACAAATTCATTGTTAAAAGCTCAATATTTTTTGTTGACTTTCACCAGTCAATTTGTTATTATAATTAAGTAATTTATGAAGCAGAGGCCATCCGCCACTCACCTAATACCATGAAGTATGAGGTTAATATAGAGAACTCTATTCGGATGGTGTATGCCATCCGTTTTTTTATTCTCTTGGAGGTGAAAGCTATTAGCAAGGATACACCACGCATTAATGAAGAGATTCGTGCTCGTGAACTTCGTGTCGTAGGTCCTGAAAACGAACAAATCGGTATTATGTCTGGCCGTGAGGCGTTGGCATTGGCTGAAGAAAAGCATCTTGATCTTGTGGAAATTGCACCTAACGCTAAACCACCAGTAGCTCGCATTATGAACTACGGTAAATATCGTTATGAACAACAAAAACGCGAGAAAGAAGCGAAAAAGAAACAAAAAATCGTAACTTTAAAAGAAGTTAAGTTACGTCCACATATTGAAGACCATGACTTTTACGTAAAAATGAAAAACGCATCCAAATTCTTGGGTGAAGGTAACAAAGTAAAAGTAACCATCATGTTCCGCGGTCGTGAACTTTCTCACCCTGAACTTGGCATGGCAGTGTTGACACGTTTCGCTGAAGAACTCAAAGAAACGGCGTCTATTGAAAAAGCAGCTAAATTAGAAGGTCGTAATATGACCATGATTTTAGTAAGTAAATAGGATATTGGGAGGATTATAATTATGCCAAAAATTAAAACTCGTCGCGCAGCGGCTAAACGTTTCGCAGTAACTGGTACTGGTGAATTCAAGCGTGCAAAAGCTTTCAAAAGCCACATTCTTGAGAAAAAATCTCCAGCTCGTAAACGTAATTTACGTAAAGCTACATTGGTTGCTAAATCTGACTACAAACGCGTAGTTAAATGCTTACCATACGCTTAATCGCTAACTATTAGATTGATATATCGTAATTTAGGAGGAATATACAATGGCAAGAGTGAAAAAGGGCGTTACAGCTCATGCACGTCATAAAAAGATTTTGAAATTAGCTAAAGGTTACCGCGGTACTCGTTCTCGTTTGTTCAAAAAAGCTAACGAAACAGTAATGAAAGCGTTGTACTACGCTCGTCGTGACCGTCGTGCGAAAAAACGCGAATTCCGTCAATTGTGGATTGCTCGTATCAACGCAGCAGCTCGCATCAATGGCACAACTTACAGCCGTTTCATCGCTGGTTTGACTAAAGCAGGCGTTGAAGTTAACCGTAAAATGTTGGCTGACTTGGCAGTTAACGATGCAGCAGCATTCGCTAAACTTGTTGAAGTAGCTAAAAACGCTTAATAGCATACCATAACGAATTAAGGACTCTCTTTGGAGGGTCCTTTTTTGTATGGTGAAAGCCTCCTCTAGTACGATGGTGCAGAAACAATAAAAAGGAGATTTACTAGTTCATGGCGAAATACTCAGTATAGATATTTCGTTAACAAATCTCAGATAGAGGAGGGATTAGTATGAACGTATTAAAGAAAGCTTTTGTTTTAGGGGCCGTAGGTGCTATGTTAGCCATACCAGGCTATGCAAAAGTTGTAACTGGTAGCCAATCAGCTGCCAATTTAGATTTAAAATATCCCTTGGTATATACTGATTCTGCTTATGCTCAACAGGCAATTAATACAGATATCGCAAACTATGTGCTAGAAGCAAAGGATATGTATTACAACCAACATATTTATAAGGTGGCTCAAAATTATAAGGTAACCTATGAAGATAGCCAAGTTGTTTCCATTCTATTGACGACCTATCATTACTATGCCGGTGCCGTTCATGGTATGACTAATACCAGAGGGCTTGTATATAATAAAATAACAGGTCAACGTGTTCCTCTATACAATTATGTAAAAATCGCTAATGCAGAACAGTTGGACAGAGGATTACGATCTTATGTATTAGATTACTACACAGGTTCCCATACAAAGAGCCGTATTCCTCAAGGCTGGAGTGTAAAATATGTAACTGATAACTACTGCCTACGCGGTAAGGGGAACATTGATTTAGTTTACCAACCATATGAATTGGGACCTTATTCTAATGGAACTACTTATATCGGTTTCACACCGCAATCTATTGAATACTTTAATCGCATGAACTCGTAATAAAGGTGGCGTTATATTGTATGTAACATTATTAATGATACCCATTGGGCTGTTCTTACTGGTGATTAGCCTTCGATATATGGTGAAGATTTTTACTATCTCGGCTATACATGATATGCCCTATAGAACGGATAAAGGTGTCTTTACCATTGAAACAGCTGGTCGCTATGGTGTATGGCTTAATGGTAATCGATTTAAAAAGTCTCCCTTAGGGATGTTTGGATTGCAGCTGATTAACTGTGAAACAGAAAAGGAAGTCCCATTAAGAACTAGCTATATACCCGCTAGCGTGACTAAAGTAATCGATGCACGCCTCGAGCTCTATACATTTCATGCTAAGCCGGGGACATATCAGATAGTATTTAACGATAACCCTAGTCCGATGGCTAAGATCTTTGGCACTATTAGTCGATTTTTGATGGGTGGTAAGGATGATTATGGCTCTTATTCCATCAGAATCTATCCTCATCAATCTATGATTTATTCGTTCCTTAGTATATGGGGTTTTATATTTGGCGTTATCGCCGTGATGTGGGGGATAGCGGGATTGATTGTGCATTAAAACGCGCCTAACGTGTAAGCACTGTGAATGCTTTTATACGTTAGGCGTTTTTCGGTGATGAGCCTAACTCACGTTGATGACTCTAGATTCAATATAAATAATAAGTGTCGACAATTTGTTTAGCCTTGTTTATGTTAATATGCTATAGAGTTATGTATACTTATAGATGATAAAAGCCTATAGCACGAAAATCGTACTATAGGCTTCTGTCATGTTTAATATCTTATCTTCTATATCCGCCACATCCTCTAGTATTAGAGTTTGGACCGCAATAGTTTTGGTTGTTATTGTTACATGGTGCATAGTTAGCATTGTTATTGCAGTTGTATTGTGTGTTAGTATTGCAATTGTACTGAGAATTATTGCATACATAATCATAAGCAAATCCTGTGGACACTACAGCAGTCACGGCTAAAGCAGTCATAATGAGTATACGTTTAGTAAATTTCATAGTAATCACCTCCTAGTTTCTATACTTATATTATACTACTATAAGTCAAACGAAATATGATATTCTATACATATATACTATTTGAGAGAATTTATGTGAAAGGAAGCGTTATTATGATGAAACGTGTATTGATGGCTACGCTTTGTTTAAGTTGTGTTACATTGGGTGGTCATGCAATTGATATTAATATACCTGGCGCAGATCCAACTGTATCAAAGGATGCGTATCAGAATTATCGCAAGACTGATGCGGATGCGCAACAGATGGAACGGGATGTTGAAAAGGATATAAAAACATATATGCCCAAACAAGTGGTAGGTAATGGCGAATTTGATTTAAATGATATCATTTATTCAAATCGTGAGTTGAACCATGCATTAGATTTTTCTTCATCAATATTTATTTTGAAAGAGGATGGAGCCAATGTAAAATTCACCATGCCTTATTCGAGTCGATATGGGAATACTGAGAAGATTGCAGATGGCACACCTGCTTTCAGAAATGCAATGATTATGAGCCCCAATGGTATGATGGCTTATGAATTACGTCATCAACCAGCAGGCAATAATTGGGAGGATAGTAAGATTCCTTATAGCAAATTGACTGTTGATGATATGAAAGCTATCGCAGAGAAAACAGCTGGCGTATTTCGTGGTGATGACCATTCATTATATGCTGGTAAATTTACGTATCCTACGGTTGAAAAAGCGACATGGGATGTCACGTATGCTAAGGATGCACCAATGGTGGGGAGTCTTAATTTTACGATGAAGAATACACCGACTATTTCGTATCATGTGGGTTATAATTTTATGCCTAGAAAACAGTTTAGCGTGTTAAAAGCTCAAGGTGTTGATAAGACTAAAGACATGATAATGTCTCCGTTGGTAAACTATGTATTACCATCCATTGAACCAGCGAAGGATATACTTTCAAAAAGTAAAGCATTAAGAATTAATGATTTTACATTCTTAACGCTAAAAACAAGTAAAATGATACGGGAAGATAAGAATGATTCGTACATGTATGTATACGATAGCGATCAGTATAGAGAAGGTATCATGGTAATGCCAGTTGAGGCTGAAGATATACAACATCCAGAGAAGATTTTCCCGAAAGCTGTACGCAGTATTATTCTAACTGACAAGTATTCGATGCATCAACCAATCCAATTTGCTACCGTATGGAATGATGCTATGCCATCAATATATATGCAAATTAAGCGCTCTAAAACAACGATATATATGTTAATATCCCATGATAAACAATATGTGTACAATCACTTTATTATGACCTATAATACGAATTCTTTGGTCGAAAAAGACTTGCGAGATATTGTGCAATATGTAGACACTAATAACAATAAGGATTATTATAATACATTCCAAAGTGGGCTTGGGGCCAAGATGCCAAAAGATATGGCGACGGTTGATATTAAGAATGCGAAATAATAGATAATGTAAAGAATTTAAAAATACCTTGTGAAGTAACTCTCACCATAGGTTAGATTTTTTCCTGTAACTATAGGCTCTCTGTTGTGAGGTATATACCTTGTGATAGAGGGCTTTTTGTGTGTGATGAAAGTTAAAAAAGAGCTCCATTTTTCTAGAAAATATCTTTATTTCTTATGCTAAAAGGCGTATACTATAGATAATAATATAGAACATATATTTGCATTTAAAGAGAGGAGGAAGATGTATGAGTGATGATGTAAAGATGTTTGAAGGTAGTCAAATTCGTTCTGTGTGGGATAATGAAAGGGAAGAGTGGTATTTTAGTGTAGTTGATGTGATAGGTTCTCTGACTGAAAGCAATAATCCGCGTGACTATTGGTATCGTGTGAAAAAACGTATGTCAGAAGAAGAACGAAGTGAGTTGTCGACATTTTGTCGACAACTGAAACTTAAGTCGACAGATGGTAAGTCATATAAGACTGATGTAGCTGATATGCAAGGTATTTTTCGTATAATCCAATCTGTGCCTTCTCCTAAAGCGGAACCGTTTAAAATGTGGTTAGCAGAGGTTGGTAAAGAACGTATTGATGAAATCATTGATCCGGAACTTACGATTGATAGGGCTTTAGAATCATATGCTCGTAAGGGATATAGCCGAGAATGGATTAATCAACGATTACAGGCCATTCAGGTTCGTAAAGAATTAACCGATACTTGGCAAGATCATGGTGTTAAAACTGGTAATGAATATGCTATCCTAACGAATGAAATCTCTAAAGCTTGGTCTGGAATGACGACTAGAGAATATAAGGACTTTAAGGGGCTAAAAAAAGAAAATCTACGAGATAATATGTCTACTACAGAACTTATCTTAAATATGTTAGCTGAAACGGCTACAAAGGATATTGCGGAGGCAACTAATCCTCAAGGATTAGACGAGAATAAACAAGTTGCTCAAGATGGTGGTTCTATTGCGGGTGATGCACGTAAATCGATTGAAGCTAGAACTGGTAAACCTGTTATTACATCTAAAAATGCTATTGATTTAGGACGATTAATTAGTGATGTGGTGAAACATGATAGATGAACGACTTGAACGAATGAAACGAAAACATAATTGTAGAGTATATTTTGATGCAGATTCTTTTCAGATATCTGATTGTACAGTAGCGCCAGTACACGATATACCTGATATAATATATGAAAATCAGGAGTTTGATTTTTATGTTGAGTCTACCTATGATGTATATCTGCTTCGCATCATACATAGTCATGATTGTGTTGTAAGTATTTATCCTGCAAAAGTGGATGGCATTATATTTATCGTGAGTTCTATACCGGTGTCTAAAGATAATATTAAAGAGACTATTCAAAAGATTTTACATGCGTTGGAGATATATGGTTTTCCGAAATTGAAGAATCCGAAAAGTAGTATTACATTGAATATATAGTGATAGAGTGAATTGTAAAGAAAATAATACCACATCATATAGGAGTTTTTTGTCCCGTATGATGTGGTATTTTATTTATATATGATTTATGGGAGGTCTTATGTTATGTCATATTACACAGGATTAGTATTACTGTATTTTATATTCTGGCTAGTAGTTCGTTTATATCGCGGGCCTGTTGACTTTACGTGGGCCAATAAATAGTCATGATGAAGATGACCTTAAAGAGAAAATGGAAGATTATGTTGAGTCTAATCGATTAAGTGTTCTTGCTAATGTTATATCTGAAGTTAAAAGGGTCGTTATATCACTTGTAACATTAGGTATATTTATTTTTAATCTTATTAACGCTGTAGGTTTTTACTTGATAATTCAAGCAATAAATATACCATACCTTATGTATTATGCAATTATTGTCGTTATGATTCTCGCCATTATAGACGCAGTAGAAAGCACTTATGATTTCTACTTTTATTTTGCTTCTATGGTTACAAAGAATGTTCCAACAAAAATTATATATCGATATCTTGATATATATCGTATTAAGTTACTACCAGAATATATAGATGAAGTATTATGTGCACTATCTATATTGAGTGCAATTTATGGAATATATTGGTACATTGTAAAATAGTCAATTTAAAGTAAAAAGAGTATAGTAGTTTATAATTTTATGATATTCGATTTTTGCCATATATTTCACTGTTACTGTTGTAAAGTGTTTATATGTGACTATTATTGTAGTAAAATGAGAGTTAAATGAAGTTATTTTATGTGAGATTTGTTATTCAAGAAAATTACACATAATAAATAGGAGAGCATATATATGGTAAAGGGTCAGAATGTCAATTTATTTTTATTAGACGGAGAGGTTACTGGTCGTATTAAATGTACTTTAGCTAATTGGACCGGATTAGTTTATAAAATTCCTAGATCTTTATTAGATGAATCTAAAGACATCATTGCATTACATCAAAGTGCAATCTATATGTTATTTGGTATGGATGATAATAATGAACCATTAGTATATATTGGTCAGGCTGGAATTCGTAAAAATGATGATGGTGTATTACAGCGTTTAAAAGAGCATGATACAGATAGCAGTAAGGACTTTTGGACAGAGGCTGTAGTGCTAACAACATCGAATGATAGTTTTGGTCCTACTGATTTAAATTTTTTGGAGAATCATTACTATAAATTGATTAAAGAAATCAATCGATATAAGGTCTTTAATGAGAATGAACCAACTCTTGGAAATGTAACTGAAGAAAAAGTTAGTGAGTTATTAGCGTATATAGAGTTTTCAAAATTACCAATAGGATTATTAGGTAAGAAAGTTTTAACACCAATTGATGAATTAGCTGACTCAGGTCGCAGTGAAGGTGAGATTATTTATACTATGACTCAAAAAGTTAGGAGTGAAGTGATTACTGGTTATGCTAAAGAAACTAATGAAGGTTTTTTACTTCTAAAGGGAAGTAAAGTTTCTCATAAGACTGCTCAAACTATATCTGAATCACTTAAGTTACGTCGTAAAACAGCAAAAAAAGATAATGATAATTGTATAACGGAAGATATTTTATTTAATAGTCCTTCTACCGCAGCTATGTTTTTAATTGGTCAGACCGCAAATGGATTAATTCTTTGGAAAAATAAAGAAGGAGTGAATTTAAAAGAAATACGAAATAGAAACAATACTATTTAAACTAAAGTTGCATTTTTAAAAATTACAAATTACATTTGCTTTTATATGAATTACACTGTATACTTTAATTAAAAGATATACAGTGTAATTTTTTAAAATGCAAAAATAAAAATAAAATGAAAGAATTGTTAAGGGAAAGAGGTGACATAATGTATATTCAAAATGTATTTCATAGTAATACTGGTATATCACAGTATCGCATTGAAGAAAGTAATAGTTCTGATGCAAAAGTATATACTTTGTATGGGCAGAATGAATTATATGAGGATTTATATGGTGTACCTGGGTCTATGAGTGATCGGAAACAGATAAAAGTAGATGGAATGGGGCCTGGCGCTATTGCTAGAGAAGGTGATTTATTATTTAGCACAATTTCTGGTGAAGCTACAATAGTAAGTGCTGAACATGATGGCTATGTATTCACACAAAATTATGCTCGTATGGAGCCTATGAGTAGGTTAGTAGATAGAAAGTATATGGCATATTTGATTAATGAAAATCAATCGATTAAACGTCAGTTTAAACAAAATTTACAAGGTAGTCAGGTGATACGATATAGTTTAAAACTATTGAAAGAAATTGCGCTACCAGAATTACCATCAATAGAGATTCAACGGGTGATAGGGGATATATACTTTAAGCAATTATTATTACGTTCATTAAGACAACGGGTAGCCGAGAATACATATCGTTTATCAATTGCTATGTTACAGGGAGTGGAGTAAATGACAGAACTAGAATTTGAACGTCAGCTAATTGAACAATTATCGTCAGGGATTATTAGTAGTACAGCTAACCAAATGGGAGACACTACAGCTCCATATGGTAATATGAAGGTGTTTAAAAGCAAATTATGGAAGTATGAGCCAACAATTAAAACGACTGAAGACTTGTGGGAAAACTTTCGGTCTATTTTGTATCAATTGAATCAAAATCAATTGACGCAACCATTAAGTGATACAGAGTTTAAACAGGTTCAAAAGGTTATTAATGAACTTTATACACCATATCAAGCGGGTCAATTTTTATATGGTATTAATGGCGTATCTCAAGTAGAAGTAGATCTTGATGATGGTCGTCATGTATTTTTGACGGTATTTGATCAAAAACAAATTGGGGCAGGTAATACAGTATATCAAGTGGTAAGTCAAATTAAGCGAGACCCACAAATTGCGGGTCGTCCAGAACGTCGTTTTGATACTACACTACTTATTAATGGTTTACCAATCATTCAAATTGAGGAAAAATCTGTTAAACATTCTGTTGATGAAGCATTGAACCAAATGCATCAATATATTCAAGAGAAACAGTATAGTGATATTTTCTCAACAGTTCAAATTCTAGTAGCTATGACGCCTAATCGAATTAAATATATGGCGAATACAACGGCGGAGTTATTCAATAAGGACTTTGCATTTGAATGGCAAAATCCTAATGATAATAAGGTGGTTCGTAACTGGACTACTTTTGCTGATATGTTCCTTAGTATTCCAATGGCGCACCAAATGTCTACATTGTTTACTATTCTTGACGGCACTAAGAATAAACAAATGCTTAAGGTTATGCGCCCTTATCAGGTATATGCTACAAAGGCCGTTTTGAATGAGCTGAAACGTGCAGACTTTGATTTACCTATCAATAAATTAGGTTATGTATGGCATACCACTGGATCTGGTAAGACTATCACTAGCTTTAAAACAGCATGGTTAGCTAGCCGTATGCCTAATGTAGATAAGGTTATCTTTGTTGTAGACCGTATTGCACTAACTAAACAAACAGAAGATAACTATAAAGCGTATGACCCTGAAGGATCTATTGATGATGGGGGTAAAGAGTATAACAATGTAAGTGGTACGTTAAATACAGATGCCTTAGAGCGTAAATTGAACAAAAGTGGTTACGGAATTATCGTTACATCTGTACAAAAGTTAAATACTCTTATTAAACGCAAAAATTTTGTGGTACCTAAGAAAAAATTTGTATTCATCGTCGATGAGGCTCATCGTTCCACTGGTGGTGAAAGCTTTGAAGAATTGCAAAAGGTCTTTAAAGGCGCCGCATGGGTTGGGTATACTGGAACACCAATGTTTGACGAAGTAGTTGGTAAAAAAGGTACTAAGACTCATGAAGTATTTGGCAAATTACTCCATGCTTATACGATTCGTGAAGCGATTGCCGATAAAAATGTATTAGGGTTTAAGGTGGATTTTGAAACTACTATTGCGGAAGACCAAATGAAGCAAGAGTATTTACCAAAATTCTATAAAGCACAGCATCCTGATTGGAATGAACAAGATATTGAACGTAAAATTGCTAATCTTACTGATAATGATATGGATGATATGATTGAACCTAGTTTCTATGATAATAATCCTAATCATGTACGATTAGTTGTGGAAGATATCTTTAAAAATTGGCGTAACCGTTCTAATGATGGTGCTTATAATGCTATGCTTACAACACATGTAGGTGGTAACCGTCCAAGTACTCCGATGGCATTGATGTACTTTGATGAATTTGAACGTGTTAATCAAGAACGAGCAGCACAAGGTTTAGCTACGCTGAAAGTTGGCGTTACGTTCAGCATGAGTACGAATAATAGTGATAACCAGTTAACAACAAATGATGGTTTATTACGAGCAATGAATCATTATAATAAGATGTTTGGTACAAACTTTGGATTAGATGATGTATCGGGGTATACACAAGATTTGACAACACGATTGAATCGAACTGCAGAAGATGGACAATATTTAGATATTGTTATTGTTGTAGACCAACTATTAACTGGTTTTGATGCGCCTAAAATGAATACGCTATATGTAGACCGTACGTTAAAGGATGCATTATTGATTCAGGCTTACTCGAGAACAAATCGTATTGCCGATAATCAAGGTAAGCCTTGGGGGCGTATTGTTAATTATAGATGGCCAGCTAAGAACGAAGAACTCATGAATCGTGCGTTAAGTATCTATGCCAATAAGGCTTCCGCTGATGTACAAGAAACATTGATAGATACAAAAAAATTAGTAGATGCTGGTGTTTTAGCAAAATCTTTCAAAGAGCAATTTGAAGAGGTCAAACATGTAGTCGATCAATTAGCGGATATTACAGATACTTTCACAGAAGTACCAGCCAGTGAAGCGAAACAAGAAGAAATGTTTAATCTCATGCGTAACTATAGTTCAGGAATGTCTAAATTGAAACAATATGACCCAGAGACAGTTAATGGTGAAGATATTGGTTTTGACTATGATAATCCAGAGCAACTAGTTACATTACTTGGTATGACTCCTGAACAAGAGGAAATACTAACAACATCTTTGTATAATGATTTGAAGGAACGGATTGCGAAAATACATGATGTACCTGTAGCACAAATTGAATTACGCATGATTCATGTGAAAGATGTTAGTGTTAACTATGATTATCTAACTGAACTGGTAGAGACATTGATGAATGCAGTTCATGAGGATCGTATGGATGTAGCCGCTGACTATCGTGATAAGATTAATGATTTTGCCATGGCATTGGAAGACCGTCAATATGCAAAACAAATTAATAATGCTGCTGATGCCATCTATAATGGTAATTATCCTCCTGAAGGTCATGAAGTAACATATCCAGTTCAATTGAAATCTAGTTTAGATATTATACATGATGCTAATACCATGATTGTGAAGGATAATATCTTTGATTTCCGTTTAAAATGGGGCATTATTGATGTTATTAGTAATGATGAAATTTTAGAACTATTTGGACGCCATACTGCAGGTAAACAAGATCTTGATAGCACTGGACGTATTAGTCAGCTAAAGAAAGATGCTCGTAAAGAATATCAAGTTAAGGCACAAGATGAAGATGTGGCTGCACTTAATAAGATTACATATGGCAATGAATTAGTTGCTGCATTATATAAATTTGCGGATTCTTATGTTAATGAAAGGTAGTGTTGTTATGATAAAAGGAAAGAGGGGTTGCGATGAATAAGGAAAAACGGAGCGTACCTAAGTTACGTTTCCCTGGATTTACGGAAGATTGGGAACAGCGTAAGTTTCTGGATTTATTAGATGCACAAAATGGAATCAGAAGAGGTCCGTTTGGTAGTTCGCTAAAAAAAGATTCTTTCGTAAAGAAATCTGATTATGTAGTATATGAACAACAAAATGCCATATATGATAACTATGAAACTCGTTATTTTATTTCTAAAGAAAAATATAATGAGTTAATTCGGTTTAATATACAACCAGGCGATTTTATTATGAGTGGTGCAGGTACAATAGGTAGAATCTCAATGGTTCCAGATGGCATAAAAAAGGGTGTCTTTAATCAAGCGTTAATTAGATTTAAAGTGAATAAGGACTCTATTAATCCACTATACTTTCTTAAGTTTATGCAGTCAGATATGATGCAAAAACAGTTGACACAAGCAAATCCTGGATCTGCCATGACAAATTTGGTTCCAATGGATGAGTTAAAAAAGTGGGATGTTATTATTCCATCACTTGAAGAACAAAATAGGATAAGTACTTTTATAAATCAAATGGATGCGTTTATTACCCTTCATCAGCGTAAGCTTGAACACTTAAAATTGAAGAAAAAAGCGTTACTTCAGAAACTTTTTCCAAAAAATGGAGAACGATATCCAGAACTTCGTTTTCCTGGATTTACTGATGCTTGGGAACAGTGTAAGTTATCAGATATATTAGTTGAACGTAATGAACAGCAGGTGGAAACAAATGAATATCCATTAATGTCGTTTGTTCAGGGGTATGGTGTAATACCAAAAGGTGAAAGATATGATAGAAGTTTTTTAGTATTAGATCAATCAAAAAAATATAAAAGGACTGAATTAGGAGATTTCATATATAGCTCTAATAATTTAGAAACTGGTTCTATAGGGATAAATAAAACTGGTAAAGCTGTAATATCGCCTGTATATAGTATTTTTTATGGTGTATCTATTGGTGATAGTCAATTTATTGGAATAATGTCATTATTACCAAGATTTATTGCTAAGATGATGCGATTTAGACAAGGTGTTGTATATGGTCAATGGAGAATTCATGAAAAAGATTTTCTTGATATTTCTATATTGATATCATCAGTAGATGAGCGTACTAAAATTACAAAACTAATTCTAAGTCTTGAAGAGCTTGTTACCCTTCATCAGCGTAAGTTAGGGCACTTACAATTACAGAAAAAAGCATTACTTCAACAGATGTTTGTATAAATAAAGGAGATTTTGTATGGCTGAATCAAAAGCACAGAATATTTCTAGCCAATTATGGGCTATTGCCAATGATTTACGTGGCACAATGGATGCCAGTTCTTTTAAGGACTACATTCTTTCATTTCTATTTTATAAATACCTTTCTATTCATCAAGAAGAATATCTTGTTAATAATGATTTAGTTGATACTTCTGATGATAAATCTGTTAATGAAGCCTATAAAGAACTTGTTGAAGAGGCTGGTTTAGAGGGGTGTTTAATCGATATTGCAGGTACATTAGGATATGCTATTAATCCGGAGGATACTTGGGCGTCTTTGATTGAAAATGTTCATAATGGAGCTGTTGTTCCTAGCGATTATCAACGATTATTTGAAAACTTTAATAAGAATGCTGAAATTAATAAAGAAGCTGCAGCAGATTTTAGAGGGATCTTTAATTATGTTAATCTTGGTGATTCTGGTTTAGGTTCAACAATTGCTGGTAGAACTAAAACGTTGAATGCGGTTGTAACTAAAATAGATGAAATTGAGTACAAAGATGAAAATGGTAGAGATATTCTTGGAGAAATCTATGAATACTTGATTGGTAAATTTGCAGCTAATGCTGGTAAGAAAGGTGGTGAATTTTATACACCTCATGAAGTTAGCCAAATATTGGCTAAAATTGTAACAGGTAATATAAAATCTCAACATGATACTTTCACAGTTTATGACCCTACGATGGGGTCTGGTTCATTATTATTGACAGTTCGTAATGAATTACCTGATGGATCCCGTCAAGGTGCTGTTAGCTTTTACGGGCAAGAACTTAATAATGTAACATGTAACTTAGCTCGTATGAATTTGATGATGCATGGTGTTACTTATAATAATATGACATTGAATAATGCGGATACTCTTGAAAGCGACTGGCCAGATGGTCCAGACCTTGACGGTATTGATAGACCACGATCTTTTGATGCGGTTGTTGCAAATCCACCGTACTCTGCTAAATGGGATAATAATGAAAGTAAACTTAAAGATCCACGCTTTAGTGAATATGGTAAATTAGCACCAGCATCTAAAGCAGACTACGCTTTCATATTACATAGTTTGTATCATTTAAATAATGAAGGTACGATGGCAATCGTTCTACCTCATGGTGTTCTATTCCGTGGTGCGGCAGAAGGTAAGATTCGCCAAACCATTATAGAAAAAAACTATCTTGATGCGGTGATTGGTTTGCCTGCGAACTTGTTTTATGGCACAAGTATCCCTACAACAATTCTTGTGTTTAAGAAGAACCGTACGACACGGGATGTACTATTTATCGATGCTAGCAATGAATTCGAAAAAGGTAAAAATCAAAATAATTTAAGTGAAGAAAATATCGCTAAAATTATTGAGACATATCGTAATAGACAAGGCATTGATAAATATGCACATGTTGCATCTGTCGAAGAAATCAAAGAGAATGACTACAATTTAAATATTCCTCGATATGTAGACACATTTGAGGAAGAAGAAGAACTTGATCTTGATGAAATCAACCGTATGATTGAACAAGATAACCAAGAAATTGCAAAACTTGAAAAAGACATAGCCGAACAATTAGCCCTATTAGGCGTCAAAATGTAAGGAAAAGAGGTAGAAAGGACCAAATAGGACTTTTCTACCTCTTTTTGTGTTCTTGGGAACAGCGTAAGTTGGGTCAGTTTACAGCGAGAGTAACAAGAAAAAATGGTGGTCAATCTGATTTACCACTTACAATTTCAGCTCAAGATGGTTTGGTAGATCAACGTAAATACTTTAATAGACAAGTTGCTAGTAGAGATATGTCAAACTATTATCTTATTAAAAAAGGTGAATTTGCATATAACAAAAGCTATTCTGAAGGATATCCATTTGGAGCTGTTAAACGCCTTGATTATTATGATATAGGTGCATTATCAACACTTTATATTTTATTTGAAATTACAGATAAAAATATAAGTTCTGATTTTATTGTTAGTTATTACATGACGCACTTATGGTATAAGGAAATCTCAAAACGAGCTGCAGAAGGTGCTCGTAATCATGGATTACTTAACATTTCAACAGAAGATTTTTTTGACAGTGAACTAAATATTCCTAATAGCATAGAAGAGCAAGTTAAAATAGGTAACTTTATAAAAGCGTTTGATAAGTTTATTACCCTTCATCAGCAAGAGCCATTTCTATGTGGGAACAGCATAAATGGTGGGGTAGAATTATGTTAACAATAGAGGAAAAATCCGAACTATTTTATATTTATTATGAAAAATGGATACACATATATAAGGAAGGGGCTATTCGTGATGTAACAATGCGAAAATATGAGATAACATTATTATGGTTAAAGCGATTAGTACCTAATCTTAGGCTTTCACAATTAAATAGAATATCATATCAACAACTATTAAATGATTATGCTGAGTTTCATGAACGGCAAACAACAATGGACTTTCATCATCAAATAAAAGCGGCCATATTAGATGCCGTAGATGAAGGTCTAATTGATAGGGACCCAACAAGAAAGGCCATTATTAAAGGTAGGTCACCGAGAATTAAAAAGATTAAATATCTGAATCAGTTTGAATTACATACATTATTGGTAAATTTGAAGCTGACAGCAGAAATTAATTGGGACTGGTTGATATTGATAATTGCAAAGACTGGAATGCGATTTTCTGAAGCTTTAGCATTAACACCAAAGGACTTTGATTTTTCACATCAGTCATTAATCGTAGATAAGACTTGGGACTATAAAGGCACAGGAGGATTTTTACCTACTAAGAATCGCTCATCTGTGAGAAAAATACAGCTTGATTGGCAGACGATTATTAAGTTTTCAGAACTAATAAAAGGTTTACCAGATGATAAGCCTATATTTGTGAAAGGTCGTGTATTCAATTCGACAATAAATGGTGTATTAGAGCGGTATTGTAAAAAGTTAGGAATACCAGTCATATCAATTCATGGTTTACGACATACACATGCTTCATTATTACTTTTTGCAGGTGTGTCGATTGCAAGCGTAGCAAGAAGGCTAGGCCATGCAAGTATGACAACAACACAGAAAACATATATACATATAATTCAAGAAATGGAAAATAGAGATATTGATCTGGTGATGCGGTCGATGGCTGGATTAGCTTGAGGATTATTTTGTAGAAATGGCTTTTACTGATGAAGGGTAATAATATTATCCATCTTCTCAAAAAGAGTCGAAATCTCTTTTTGTTCATTAAGCAGTGGAAATGTTAAATTAACTTCTTGTAAATCAGAATTATGTAAATGAACTACTGATTTTCCTTGAGCTCGCTTACTCAACTCTTTTTGTTGTTCCCCATTTGAGATAGTCAGAGCCAAAAATGTTGGATCTAGTAAGTGATTTACTTTAATTACATTCAAATCACCACCAATAATAATTCCTTGATTTTTAACAACTGAAGCACGAGAAATATCTTCTGCAGTTTCACCTGATGCTGGAACTATTACTTCCCCACCTTGGCTAATAACTGATTTATCTTTTAACTCAACAAATGTATCTACATTACTAATAGTGGTTTCATAATTTGTATAAAGCCGACCATATAGGATAATTGGATCTCCGGAAGGTGTTAAATCTGATTTAGAATAGCCATTACCTTTTGAGAATGTAGCTATATCCCCTAACTTACGCTGTTCCCAAGTAAATTGAAAGGAGAAAAAATGTCTGAAGTATATAGATATAGAACAATTAAACAAGTATTAAATCGTAAAGAGCTACTTGATAGTTATCTCTATTTTAGTGAATTAGAAAATCTAAATGATCCGATGGAAGGGTTTCTCAATGTTTATTGGGATGGTGATAGTATTTTATGGCATAATTTGTTTAAACACTATATATTATGTTTAGCTGATTTATACTTACAGGCATCATTTAGTAAAGGTAATTGTAAGATAACATCAAACTTTCTGGATATCGATATAAATGATAGTATCTTATACTCTGATTTTTATAAATCACTTTATAATAATGTTTATAATACTATTTTAGAGATGGATGTAGTTAAAAAAATATTATCTATTCTTATAAAATGGAAAGTAGATAGAAATACATTATTGTATTATTTAGAGGTAGTTCACCCCTATATTTTAGAGTCCATTATGGATGTATTTGCAGAATGTGGTATGTTACCGAATCCTAAATTAGGAAATCTGGATTTAAATAATATTTATGAACCATTAGGTGATGTCGATAAAGATGGTATTTTAAGATTACCAGAACCTATTAGGATTGATTTTGCTTTTAATAGATTAAAAGATAAAATTGAGAAAAGTAAAATCGTGGAAAGGGATGATGAACCTAGATTACTGTTATTTTATTTAGATTTTCCATCAATGTATATTGATCGATTAATGGATATTATCAAGCCTAAGGCATATATGGTGTGTTTTTCAAAAGTTTTTGATAATTCAGCAATGTGGGGTCATTACGCTGATAATCATAAAGGGATATGTTTAATATTTGATGATGAGGTTGGCAAGGATTTATGTACCAGTTGTAATGATGTAGGTGGGCTGTATAATGTTGAGTATGATGAGTCTATAATTCCAATTAATTTCTTTTTGTTAATAAGATATAGTGATGAATGGTTAGATTTTTGGTATACGCATGAAAATAATAAGTGCTTTCTCTATGATAAACGTTATGATATACAGTGGCCGATTCATTACGGAGGCTTATGTAAATCAATTTTTACTTAAAAGACTATAGATTGGAAAAGTGAGTGTGAAGTAAGAGCTTTGATTTTAGATCATCAATATAAATATGATAGTACAGAAAAAAGAAAAATACATTATTCGAAAGATATATTAAAAGGGGTTATATTAGGTGTTAATATGACTGAGGAGGATAAGGTGACTTTAATTCGAGAAGTTAAAAATAATCGAGAAAAGTTTAGAGCAGATTTTAAGATTTATCAAGCATATTTTGATAGTTCTTCTAAAATTAAATGTCACGAATTGAATTGGAGCTAAGTAAAATTGTACATTCTGATATCATCATTTTTCTACTTTTTTAGAGTATTATTTACACCTTAAAATAATAGACTATGATGCTTGATTGATAGTTTTAGATGAGTTTATTGAAGTACTAGAAAATAAATAGAGATGATTACGGATGGATTAACCATAGTAATTATCTCTATTTTATTTTATATAAATTTGGCTTCATTTTATTTTCATTTGTTGTGGTAAAGACGTATAATATAAATATTATTATATATAGTTTTCCTGAAAGGGGATTTATTATGAGTGTTAGTTATGTAGGAGAATTATTTGGTAGAGAGAGTATATTAGATTCTTTATCAAACCGTCTTGAGATTGCCTTAAAAGGAAAAGGTTGTATTGATTTATTACATGGTGATGCTGGAATTGGTAAAAGTGCAATAATAAATAAGTTTGCTGTCTTACATCCAGAAGTACAAACCTTGTATGTACAATGTTCTGCTTTGACTGACGCAGATGATTTGTATAAGCCTTGTTCTGATCTTTTAAATAGTATAGAGTCGATTAAATGGCAAGAACAATCTAAAGTGAAAAAGTTCTTTGGCTCTTTTAATATGGAAAAAGTTTTTGATGTAGGGGGTAAGATTCTGGGATTTATTCCTGGGTTGGAATTACCAAGTGCGATTATTGATCTAGCTATCTCTGCTTATGCAGGCGATACAAACCCAGAAGTATTAGCCGAGACCTATAAGAATGATAAAGTTAAGCTCTATTCAGATATCATATTGGGCCTTAGTATGGAGAAACCGATAGTTGTAGTTTTTGATGATCTTCATTGGGCTGATCGAGGAACTATCAATGTATTTAAACATATCTTTCAAATTATGTTGGAGTCTCGACAAGGATTAAATGATAAAAAATTTAATTTGTTATTAATTGGCTCATTACGAGGTTCAGAAGCTAAGGCTGATTCACTTCATAATGGTATTAATGAAATGTTTAGCTTTATGGATCGTTACAATTTTGGTCGAACTCAAAAGTTGATGATTCAACATGAGGTTCAAGAACTAGATGCTGCATCAGTTCAAGCTCTTATTACCTACAATTTTGATAATGATGAAAAACTTTCTGACGGATTAAAGCGTTGGTTATGTGAGTCCAGTAATGGCAACCCGTTGTTACTGTCCAATCTTATAGATGTATTACGTGAGAATAGTGCGGTTGAAAACACATCCACTGGATGGGGCGATTTTAATGAAGTTAGTTATATATCTGATGGTCCTGTATTAAAAGGTAGAATGCTACGTCTTGAAAAGCAAGGGGCTTTTAGAAGTAAGTCTGTAGTTGCCCTTGAGGCATTACGCAACTTAACAGATACAGAATTAAAGATTCTATATGTAGCCTCTATTTTTAAGGAATATTTTACTATTGAAAGCTTAGCTCATGTTTGTAAAATTAATGAATCAGATTTATATTGGCCAATTAATAGGTTAATTAAAATGGGCTTTATTGTTGAACAAGGTGAAGTAGATAATGGATTAGAAGTTCAAAATCGCTACCAAATTAAATCTAAAGCCTTAATTGAAGCTCTCCGAAACGATATGTCTGTTCATCAAATTACTTATTATGAGGAATCGTTAGGTGAGTATTATTCTACTAAAATTAAAGCGATTGATTATATGGAAGAGACTGTTGATAGCTTAGATTTATCTGATCTAGTTGCTAAACCAGTTATATCTGATAAGTATAGTAAGATTAATAAAGTTAGAGATTTCTATCATAAAATGGCATCTTATCACTATATGAAAGGTAAAAACTCACTAAAGGCGATAGAACATGGTTTATTTGGTATTGAACGACTAGTAGAGCGATATAAAGAAACTAAAGAACAAACACCGTCACCTTTAGAGTTAGATGGATTATATAAGACGATTGAGTCTCAGATTTCTCTATACGATACTCTTTTTGATAAGGTTATTGATGAATTAATTCTAGTTAAACATAACGATAATGAATTAATTCAACATCTCAAAATACGTGCATTAAAAATCTATGCTCAATTTTACGGCTGCTTTGGTCAATATTCTAAGGCTAGTCAATATTTAAATACGGCTCTTATGTTGACTAGTTTTACTGAGTCAGAGATAGATGATGCAGAGTTAATGTTAGCAGTTGCCGAGATTAATATTGATGGTGGGAATTTTACAAAAGCAGGACAGATTATAGGAAAGCTTTTAGACTATTTAGAGGAGTATGGGAATTCTTGGGATTCCTTACAATATGACGATATAATTGAGAATCTATTATTATTAATTAGTACTGACTCCTCCTTACAGGCTAAATATATTTCTAAAGTGACTTCCGTTGCTATTGGACTGAAATCTGAATGTATTATTGATGCACAGTTTGCAGAGCTTGAATTTTATTTGCGTCATAATAATCTTGATAGAGCCAAAGAATTAATATTACAAATAGAAAGAAGACATTCTGATATAAACTGGGCTTATTATTTAGGTACTCAAATATGTACATTAAGTTTATATAAGATTTCAAAAGATGTTGATAAACAGTTAGAGCTTTTAGCTGATGATTGGAATGCTCAATATAATTATAGAGTAAAAAAAGATTATCAATGGGGCTTAAATCTATGCAACTTATTTTTACCAATCTTGTTAAAGGAAATTAAAACGTTGGATGAAGACTCGTTGTCTTCAACTGTAGAGGAGACGTTGGCACTTTTATCTTGGCTTTACAGTTTATTAAGATTAAATCCAGATATTGCAATTAAAGAATATACGGACGATGAACATATTCAATCTGTTTATAAAGATCGCGTTCTAGAGTTACAGTCACAAGCAATTAATATTTTAGAAGTTAATAAGAATAATATTGATTTGCAGGCTATTTATAACTGGTTTTATAATCAGATTAAAAGTGGACTATATATTGAAGAAAGAGACTCCATATTGCGATACTTTTTAACTAGCTGGCCTGAGTATATTGATAGTAAACATATAGAATATTTATTTATAGAGTCTATGAATTCAATTGAAATAGTATCTAATATAAGTCGGTATGAAATTAATATAGCTGCGTGGCGTGACTATTATGAACTAAAACCAAGTAGTGGTTTAGCAAATTTAGTTGTTCATTCATTAGAAGAAACAATCAAAGCCTTAGGAAATAATCTGTTCGTAGTAAAATTGGTTGATGGAATATTACTAAAAATTAATGATTTTAAGAAACTCGTAGATTGTAATAAATATATTAAATTAGCAGTAGATATTTGTTTGGAATATAGTGAGTATCATAAGGCTAGAAATCTTTTGAAATATGCATCTAAATCATTATCCGATGAACTACTTCTTAAGATAGATGATTTAGAAAATAAAGAATATGAAAAGTGTTTAGATAAGAGTAATCTTGAACTATTCTCATATAATGGAGAGGATCAATTTTCTAGATTTATTACTGCTGAAAAACTAATTAATCAGGCAGAGTCACTTTTATCAGATTATGAACCTGATGAGAAAATAGAAGATTCTGACATTATCGAAGTATTAAAGTTATATGTATCTGCTTATAATTTAATGAAAAACAATGAATATGCAGAAACCAAAATAGATGATATATGTGAGAGTATTGTAAAATATATTGATGAACTTGAAGAGGTTGATTTATCAGAACTCGTAGATATATTTGGCGAAGAATCTATTTATGAGATTCCAGAATTAAGTCCGTTTGTATTGCAACTTAAATTCCAGTATGAAGCATTAAAAATTAATCAGACTCTAGGGGATGTTAATAGGGTTGTTGAATGTCTAGCAAATATGCTTTCAACTTTAGAGGATGCCATTAATCCTGGTGAATCTGACGATGATGAGGATAATATTGAAAATGAAGTAGAAGAGGGTCTTTCCTACAATGAAGTAGATAATGCACTAAAAACATTAGACCTTTCAATTGGAGCTGTTTTATCTTTACATCAACAATTATTAGTTGAAAATACTATGTTAGATACTGCACTAGAGCAATATTTTGAATTTGATAAATTGAGTGGGTTTGATTTTGCTGATGAATATATTATTCCTAGTGTTAAATCGTCTGTAGAGCAAATTGTACAGAATGTTGATAATCCTATTTTGACTAATTATGTTAATAGTTTGTTAGCTGTTAAAAATCCATTTTAGTTATTTCTATAACAGTATAGCCAAGGGTATTAAATGATCTTTGGCTATACATGTTAGAGGTTATTATGAATAATATATTTTCTTTTGCCACAGGTGAACTAACACAAGATGCTTTTATTTGCTGGTGCCTTAATTGGATCAATGAGCCAGATACTATAGCCACATATAGATATCGTCAGCTTGGTTTAGAGTTACTAGCTAAGTTAATAGATAAGCCATCAAATTGTAATGAGCTTTTAAAAGTAGACATCAAATCAATAGATAAAGTAATCTTGGTGCAGCAGATTTTAAATATTGATGTGCTAGCTATAATTCCTCAATATAAGTTAGCTATTATTATTGAAGACAAAACAAGCACTAGTGAACATGGTAATCAAATAAGATTTTATAAAGATTCACTTGAGTCTGTATTTAATAGTAAGAAACCTTGGAGTGCCTATAGTAAATTGGAGAAAGTATTTAAGAGGTCTGAGCTTAATAAAGATTGTGCTAATTTATCTGATTATCATATACATACCGTGTATTTCAAGACGGGGTATTATTTTGATTACGATTGGCAAGTAGCCCATAGCGAATCCGTACATAATTATTTAACTGGGCCTATGTTTTTGGATATCTTGAGGAATTATAATGACTGTGAAAGTGATATTTTAAAAAGTTATTGTGAGCATATAAAGCAGCAACTAGATTGGTGTCAAAGTGTATCAAAAATTCATGGACGATATGATGATGGTGAGCAATATATTAAATGGGAACGTATCACGCAGCATGGACTATTGCAGAGTGTATTTGATAACGAAAATACAGATGATTCCTGGCTGTGGAAAGATATGAGTGTTTATCCGAATCAATATAATACAGGTACAAATCAAGGTGGGAGCCCTTGGACTAATCGTTGTTTTTGGACTCGCATAGAAGCAGAAAATATTAACTCTGATCTTCCAAGAAGTTTTAAGCCTTGGTTGTTTTGGCGGGTCGATCATGATTCTAAAGGTGCATATTTGTCATTACGTTTTTATAATAAAGATTCTAAGCAAGATGCAGAGTTTTTACGTAAAGAAATATATAATCAACTGAACTCTTTGATTGATAAATCTGCTTCTGTTGAGTTAGCTGAATTAAATCATGCATATTCTAACTGTGTTTCTCGTCCTCATCATGGAAATTATTATGAAAATACGTTAATTCGTATTGGAATTGATTCAGTATTAGATTTTTGGGATAAAAATAATGGACAACCATTTATAAATTTAATTAGATCTATTGATAGTAAGTTAAGGAAGGTTATTGGTACTTTTAATTGGGAAAGCTTTGTTATTAAATGCTTAGTTGTATATGAGGATTAAAGTATTATTTTTTTCTTATAGATAATTATATTATGACATAGTTGTATGGATAGAATCACTAGAGGCAATTAAATGGTTACGTAGTCTCGTATACGACATAAGTTAGAAACAGAATATTCATCAGAGTTAAACCATTTAAGATGCAATTGGATATGGGTGTAGATATTTGTTTAGTGTCATTTAGGCTCGTAGCGAGATATTATGGGATATTTTATACACATATAAAAAGGTATACTGATTATGGAGATGGGAGCATGTTTATATGAAAGTATTTGCAAATGATATTCTAAGAATGTAGAAAAATGATGATATAAATCTGATTACATGTTTGAAAGGGTCAAATATGAAACAAGAAGAATTAGAAAATAGAATAGATAATGCATTGGAGTTAGATGATCTATTAAGTTTATCACGTGGTTTTCATATAGCAGAAAATGTCTTTGGTCAAGAGATGTATATATGGAGAGAAACCGTTGGTGAAGGTTATAGTTTAATGTTTAGAACACACAATAAAAATGAACTTTACATAGAGGATTTTAATGAAGATGGCCAATTGATTAATTGCAGATATGAAGAAGTTGAATTAGATTAACTCTATATGTTACGCTTAATAAGTAATTATGTATTTATATGTTTGGGTGATTAGGAGTAAATAGTATGTCTACATGGTCCGGAATACGACATAAGTTAGAAACAGAATATTTAGCACCTAGTTTGCGAGGCCATATTCAATATTTTGCTACCTCGTATAGTAAATCACCTGATCATGAGGGCAGGGCGGCTATTAGATATAATGGGAAGGAAATTATAAAGGGTAATTATTGGAATCAATAGTGAAAGCGCATCTATTTCCTAAAGATGATACATATGAACAGAGAATGCATGAAGGATTTCCGTTTATAGACAATACAGCATTAGAATTAGGCGTTTTTGATCAGCGGTGTTTTTATCAGGCTTTTGAAGAATTTGACAATCAAAATATTGATAAAAGCCTACCTAGTGACAATCTAATTGTACGTATTTTTGCCATTTTAGATAGACGTGTAGGAAAACGTAGACTCCTTTCTATGAGAGAACTTATGGAGAATCAACCTTCTGTATTTCAAGAGTTTTATGCTATTCGTATGCACCATGAAGGTTTATAAATGAAAACACGGAAGAGAATTGTTTAATTCCCTTCCGTGTTTTGATATGATATAATTTATATCAAAGTGAGGCATAAATGGTTTCGACGCCAGACTTCGCTTCTGATTTTTAATATTGAAGAAACGGTCTGACTTCTCTGTCGGGCCTTTTTTCATGCGTTCTATCACCGTCAATCTCTAGAAGATTAGCAAAGGCTGGACCCATTTAGAGGCCTCAAGCCCAATATAGTCTTGTTAATAACAAAAGTAAATAGATTAGAGGTTCCTAATAGTCACCTAGGTGACTATTAGGAGCCTCTTTTGTTATCATTTTATTACTACATAAGTACATTACAATATACAAAATATAGTTAGTGTGTATTGAGGAGATCTTATGTTTAGAAAATCTTTGTTATTCGGTGGTCTGATTGCTGTGTTGTGTTTGAGTGGTTGCAGCAATGCTAATGAGTTGCCTGGGTATAATGCAAAAGTTAAGCATTCTAGTGCTGATTTTTATAAGAATGATTTGATGGATAGTATTCTTAATGAAAGAATCTATAATGCTACTAGTGTTGCGGAGGTTAGTGATGCGGCTAGATTGCTATATCGTGTTGATGAGATGAATGCTGAGCAGCGTAGAAATTTAAACTATTCTATGTGGCGTGCCCAATATAATGCTGTAACCGAAGTCCATATGCATACTGATAAGGGCGGGCTTTCCTATACACTGCCGTTTCCAGCTTTCAAAGGTGGCACACAATCTGCCCCTATTCCGAATGTGAAAGATACTAATGCACTTGTGTATACATTTAACCATCCTTTTATTTATACTAGTTTAGTTGTGGATAATCATCCGTATGAGCAAAGTGCTCAGTATTTGGGCAAACCCTATAATGAATTGAAGCAAGACTATGTACGTTCTGCATTGCAGGAACAATGGTCACATATGAATCAAGATATGTTTGATATATCCAGTATTGATGGTAGTACTTTCAAAGGGGAAAGGGTTATTAATGGCCGTTGGAGCACCATGAAAACTAAAGGCGATCCTACCTTTGTGGCAAATGATATTTCTTTTGCCTTAAATAATGAGCCTGATACGCAATATGTACTTACCTTGATGGTTAGAGAAGATGGCGAGCGCGGTATTGGTAAACGAGGCATCGAGGATATTATCGCTAATTACATTGTGCCTAATATTACTTCATTAGAACGGTTAAATAAGGATAGTCATTTTGAAAGCTTTAATAACTATAATTATCGTGTGTTAAATGATGCCGTTGAGGAAGCATCCGGTAATGAGCATATTAAAATATATAAGGATCCTACAGGTATTTCGCAGATGATAGAAGTATATCCTGTTGAGCATAAGGGAGTGATCTGGGCTAATCTTGTTGACATTGTCACAATCTCTGAAGCACAGTTAAAAATTAGAAAGAATATGCGTAGTGGTAGCCATACGTATATATGGAATGATGGTGTTCCTGGCGTGCTGGTAACATTTGAATATGAAGATGGTACTAGTGAATGGCGATTTAGCACGCAAGATGCACATAATCTTTATATACATACAATCCATTATAAATATGATGCGAATCGAAAGAGTTTGCCAGCACTAGCAGGAATCGCCTCTGATGCGAAGATTTCAAACTTGGGTGATACATATAAGGGCGAAGTAGATTTTTTATGATATAATTGATAGCAAAGTGAGGCATAAATGGTTCGGATGCCAGACTTCGCTTCTATATTGATTTAATTGAAGAAACGGTCTGACTCTACTGTCGGGCCTTTTTTCATACCAGTAATTTAAAGGAGTAAACATGCCTGCATGGTCCGGAATACGACACAAATTAGAAACAGAATATTTAGCACCTAGTTTGCGTGGCCATATTCAATATTTTGTTACCACTTATAGTAAATCTCCTGATCATGAGGGGCGGGCTGCTATACGATATAATGGTAAGGAAATTATAAAAGGCAATTATTGGAATCAATATGTGAAGGCCCATCTGTTTCCCAAAGATGATACCTATGAACGAAGAATGCATGAAGGTTTTCCGTTCATAGACAATACAGCACTAGAATTAGGCGTATTTGATCAGCGGTGCTTTTATCAGGCTTTTGATGAATTTGAGAATCAAAAGATAGATAAGAGCTTGGTTACGTATCTTTGCAGTTTTAGATAGACGTGTGGGAAAACGGAGACTCATTGTAATGAGAAATCTCATGGAGGAGCAAGATCCTGTATTCCAAGAGTTTTATGCTATTCGTATGTACCACGAAGGTTTATAAATGAAACACGGAAGGAAATTGTTCAATTCCCTTCCGTGCTTAGATATGATATAATTTATATCAAAGTGAGGCATAAATGGTTTGGTCGCCAGACTTCGCTTCTAGAATTTAATGTTGAAGAAACGGTCTGACTTCACAGTCGGGCCTTTTTTCATGGCCTATGCTGCGAAAAGCTAGCTTTAGCTAGAGGTCAATTCATTTAGCTGCCATAATAATGGTCGCCACAAGTATACCAAAGGAAATCATTAATGATAGCACTTTGAATGTACTCATATTGATCACCGCCAATCTCTAGAAGATTAGCAAAGACTGGACCCATTTAGAGGCCTCAAGTTCAATATAGTCCTGTTAATAACAAAAGTAAATAGATTAGAGGTTCCTAATAGTCACCTAGGTGACCAATAGGAACCTTTTTTGCTTGACTTTTTTAATTTATATAACCCATATGTTACAATTAATAATATAGTAGTCGTGTTGTAGGAGAGACCTATGTTGTATTTAGTCATTGCCGTCATCGTCATTGCATTTATTGCAAAATCTAGATCATCGAATAATCTAACAGATAGTGATGCGGATATAGAGAAACAGAATCGCATATTAGACGAAGTTAATCGTACATACGGAAATATTGAAGCGTATGAACCACAATTAGAACCTTCAGATATAGAAGGAATATATTTTAATGAGTTCCGTGAATATGTCGATGCTGAAGGTCGTGTGTTGACTCCAGCAGAGATTGATGAAATCCGGTATAAAGATGATTATAGAGAGGATATTGAACAGGATTATCCGTATCATAGATAATCGTGGAGGGCGTAGAGATGAAACGAATTATATATGCTATCAGCCTTGGTGTATTGCTAGCGACACCAGTGTTTTCACTAGCAATTGATACAACACCAATGATACGTGTTACGAATGAGCATAATGGTCAATATGATGAATCGTTAGATACTTTTACAGAAACAAAATTCTTCGGACCATATCAATTCCGCGTATTAAAGGATGCTATTGAAACGAAAGGCGAAACAAAAGATATTGATGGTAGGGTGTTTAGAACCTCTGATGGGGTATTTATGCATGTTAAGGCAAGATCTATTGATGGTAATAGTATGTCCTTAGATAATGAGATTAAAAATCTTGTTAAAGAAAGAACGATTCCTGAACCTACTGTTAAGATGGTATTGCCCATTAAGGATAGTGTAATAGAGGTTAATAATGATGGTGTGCGCAGTTTACTAGCTGAATTTATGTATGGCTGGCCATTAAAGAATAGGACGGACATGGTATTAGTTACTGATTATGAAGGAACTAGATACTATTATAAATTGCAGTTCTATAGAGATAGATTGCCAAACAGTGTTCGTATTGAGCAACTGCGAGAAATGATTATGGATGCGCAGTTTAGCTTTAAATAATATGAATATATTATGTTCGAGAGAGGATACATTGTGTTAAAGCATATAGTATTAGCTATGACTATTAGCGTAGCTATCATTACGCCTGCTCAGGCTATAGACATTAATATACCTGGTGCCGATAAGACTATTCCTGTAGAGGCGTATAAGAATTATAATTATACGAATGAAAGTTTAGAAAAGGCGTTATCAGATAAGGAAGAACATGTAGCTAAGAAATTAAAATCTTACCATTATCGAGATTATGAAATTACTAAACAAGTTCAATATAGTAAGAATAGTTTACGTGCCGTGCAAGCACATAGTACAATTATTCGTCTACATTCTGATACGGATAGTATGCGATTAGTAATGCCATTTTCAAGCCAGCATGGTATGTATACTCAGAAACAGGATGGACAGACTTTGGAAATCAATAATCAGAAAATTGATTTTTCTATTATGGCAGATACAACACGGCATTTAAATCAATTAAATAAGAAAAATCGTGATTTACATCGTGACATTAAAAAATTCTCTAATCCATCTATAGGATCTGCTTTGTGGTTTAAGGAAAAGCAGCAATCTAAAGACAATAACGAAATATATACGACAGGTATTCAGTTTAAAAACCCTAAGAATAAGTCAAAATCCTATCGTATGGCATTTACTTATAATGGGGGCGGTTCTGAAGGTGCATTGATTGATCGTCATGTAGAAAATATGATTGCTAATTATATAGTGCCATCTATTCAGCTTTTACCTGATACAGATTCATATTCTGAAAGCAAAGAGCTATATGGATTTATTTATAAGATGCCTAAAGGTTCACATCAGGAGATTGGATATGATATAAATAATGATGCAATTCATGTATATAAAACAGTTGGGTACGAACAGTGTGTGTATGTGAATCGTAGTCAACTTGGTGACAAAAGCATGGCTGCTCAGTATACTAAAATGTTAGAGTTAATGACTAATATTGGTGTAAATTTAGGTGTTAAAGATCCGCAATATGCTATTGTTTGGAATGATGGTATTCCTTCAGCTTTAATTGATGTATATAATCCGGATGGGGATTCTTTAATCGTTGTACTTACATATGATGACAATAGGATGCTTGTAAATTGGATTGCCTATAACTTAAAAGATACTAAGCTTAGTCGTGATGAAATACGTTATATAGCAGAATCTGTAAAGATAAAAGATAAAGTTTCGCTTACGAATCAAAAGATACAGCCTTTATCTGAGGAGTTTCTTATATTTTAAAGTTTCTTATTAATAGAATATGTAATGAAAAAAGGTCTATATACTACAGCTCAGTAATATATAGACCTTTAATTGTATTATCTAGTTTTCCAACTATTATAGGATGCTTTTACCCATAGGGAATACAGTTTTGCCAAATACCTTGTTTACAAGTACGGCACCAGAACCGTAGAAGCCCAAGAGGGAGATGAATAATTCGGACCATGCTGCAAGGGCGAAGAAGCCTGTTTTGCCACCTAAGAATAGGTCTGTTGCAAGACCGAAGAATAGAAAGCAGATTAATAGCATAATAGCGAATACAACTTTGTTGGTTTTCAAAGATGCGATGGTGCCAAAGATAGAGAAGATTAAGAAGCCCACATTTAAGTCCTTTATTTATGATATACTACATATAAAGTATGTAGGAGGTTATATGGTTTTTCTTACTTCATTACAAAGTATCATGCCTATCGTCTTGCTCATATCTCTTGGATATTTCTTAAAAGGGCGGGGCATGTTTAATGATACATTTAGCTCAAATCTATCGAGGCTCATCATGTCCGTCATTTTGCCGGTCGGCGTATTTATGTCCGTGCTTCACAATGTGCAAACATCGGATTTGTGGGACTTGCGGTATGGATTACTCGTCGTGATGATGACCTATGTAGTGTCATACATCATTGCGTTTATTATGATGAAAATTGTACATGTCCCACGGGGACGGCGCGGTATTTTTATCAATATGGTAGTTAACGATAATTGTTTATTTATTGGACTACCTGTACAGATTGCATTGTTTGGGCCTGATGCATTACCGTTTTTCTTGCTGTATTATATTGGTAATACCATATCTGTATGGATGTTTGGTGTATTCCTTATTGAGGCTGATCCATTACCTACGAATGGTGCTAGCCATGGTGAAAGCTTTCGCACCTTGGTACGCAAGTTTTCTTGGAAAAAATTATTGCCACCGCCATTATTGGGCTTTTTCTTGGCGTTAATATTCTTATATGCTGAGATTCCATTGCCAACGGTATTACATAATACGTTGAACTATATAGGGAATATGGTAACACCATTATCCTTGCTATATATTGGTATCGTATTACATGATGCGGGCCTTAAAAGCATGCGTTTAAATAAGGACTCTATCGGTGGTATCATTGGCCGTTTTGCCGTAGCACCGTTTATCATGTTCTGCGTTATATATGCTACAAAATACCTCATGGGCATTACATTGGATCCCGTTGCGGTCGTCACATTCATCGTTCAATCTGCAGGACCGGTTATCGCCGTATTGCCAATCGTAGCGAATGAAGCAGGTTCTGATTTGCCATTTGCCACAGGACTCGTAACCATTAGCTCCGTATTGTTCGTATTCGTTATACCAGTTATTATGGAAATATTAACACTGTTTGGGATGTAAAGCTTAATTATTACCACATTATAAGAAGATTTTATTTTTATAATGTGGTATTTTTATTTGAATTTTAAACGTATGTTAGTTTGATGTATAATGGAATAAATAAGGAGTAACAGTTGACCTATAATATTTAAAGAAGCTATTATTAAATTAATAGGGATATATTATTAAATTAGAAAAGAGGTGATTTCATGGCGTTTGTTCCAAAGATAACAGTATCCGAATTTGTAGAGCGTGAAATTAGTATTCGTTATAAACGTTTACCTATAGTTAATTTTGTTAATTTAATAAAATCAGGTGTAGAATTAGGAAAATTTGAGAGATATGTGATTGAATTCTTTAGAGAGGTAAAACCAGAAAATAGACGTAAATTTATGGTAGAACAAAATATTACACCATTCGAAATGGAACAATTATATAACAAAGTAAAGCATATCCCGGCTGTTAGTACTGTAGAAGGATCGATTTATGGAGAGTGAACGAATTCGTACAGAATTGCTTTTGGAAAAAGCCATTAAAATCTTAGAGTATGCTAATATCGATAATAGTCAATGGTCCATGGGTGGTGGAACTATTTTAATGCTTAACTATCATCATCGTTTAAGTAAGGACGTAGACATATTTGTTTCGAATACACAATATTTTAATGGACTATCTCCAAAGTTAAATGATGTAGCCGAAGATGCTGATTTTTATCAAGAAGGAGAACGATTTATTTCTTTATCTTATCCCGAAGGAAAAATTGATTTTGTAAAGGCGTTTCAGGTAAGTGATTACTTACCCACATTAAAGCATGTATTTAATCAGAATATATTTGTGGATGATGATATAGAAATTGTAACTAAGAAGGTTTTCTTTAGAGGTGCATCTTTACATCCTCGGGATTTATACGATTTGGCTACTGTTTATTTAGGACCAAGGAGAAGTGAATTAGTTAAGGCTCTAATTAATATCCCAGAACAGTTACAAGAGTTTCATGATGCTTTACAACGGGTAGGACCAGGATTTTCTTTTTCTGAAGATTATGGTTTAGATTTAGTATTAGATATACCATTAGGGCTTAAGGGCCGAGAGGTGGATATTTGTATAGATTTATGTAATGAGGTTCGTAAATCTTTAGTTTAATTAGATATAATATCATTAATTTCATAAGAAAACGACTAGTACCATATACATATGTATATGGTACTAGTCATTTTCTTATGCATTAAGCGTTTCGATAATCGTTACGATATCTTCTGCCTTTCGAGCAATGTGTTTGACGCCTAAATCTTTATGTAATTGTTCATCTCTAAAGCCCCACGTAACGCCAATGCATAGTAGGCCTGAGTTATTTGCAGTAGCTACATCGACTTCAGAATCACCGATGTAGATAGATTCACTTTGTGTGGAATCTAATTCTTTTAATGCTTGTAATACCATGTCTGGTGCTGGTTTACGTTGTAATCCAGGGCGTTCGCCAATAGCTACTGGTAAACGATCACCAAAGTATTCCTTATTTAATGGAGTAATACCTTCTTGGATTTTATTAGAAACAATGGCGAGTTTATATCCTTTAGCACGTAATGTGTCTAATACATCAAGCATGCCAGGATATGGGGCTGTGTAATCCTGTAAATGTTCGCCGTAGTATGCTTTAAATTCGTCGAGATAGGTGTTGAATTCAGCCTCCGAAATGGAATCTGGTAGCGATTGACGCATCAAATGAGCTACGCCATTGCCAAGGGCTGCTTTCACCTCAGGAACCGACCGTTCTGGCAAATCATGAGCGCGCAATACATAATTCACCGCATTGCGTAAATCTGTTAACGTATCTAGCAATGTGCCGTCACAATCGAATACGATAGTTGTATATTTCATGGGGACCTCCAAAATCTATATAATCTTATTCCATTATATGACATGAACCGAGAATTTTAAATTAGTCTATGATACAATTAGTATACTAGTTAAAAATATTTGGAGGATTAGTATGACTGAAATACAATCTTTATTATTGATGAAAGCCACGTTAGAATCCGCAAATCTTCATGGTGTTGAAGCCATGCTCGACGATGATTGTGAATATGTTTCTACAGGTCGTGGTATCATTGCTCGTAATAAACGTGAAAGCTTAGAATTTTTAACGGCCATGGTTGATTCCATCCAATCTGACCATGTACCTGTTATCTGTCGTGTGATGCATATTACAGAGGTATACGAAGAAGGTGCCTTATTTCATGAGGGCCGTCACGGTTTGACCGTAGCCTATGAAGAGGGCGACCAATACGCGTATATGTTGTTTGTTGATATCAATGAAGATGGCCGTATTGACCGTATCGTTTCTAGCCAAGAAAATTATGCGTTTGAATACGATGATCTTCGTTTATCCTTAGATGAAACACCATATCGTTTCCCAATTGTGCCACACACTGTGAAAGACTGGATTGCGGCCCTAAGCATATGGCTTGAAACTGATAATTTTGATATTGATGATTTCTACCAATTCATTGATGAAGATACCAAGGTAGTGTTCCAAAAAGGCGATGCAGAGTCTATTACACTAGAAAATGGCCTCGATGTAGAGGACTACTTTGATCAACTCATGAATCAACACTTTGCTGCCGTACCACATATCATTCGTGATGAAGAGGATAATCTTATTTTGGTCTATGGCCCTATGAGCCTTATCGTGAGCCTTAACGAACATGGCGCATTAGCTGTTATTAGTATATACATTGATACGCGCGACGAAGAAGAATCCATTGATGAATACGGTTATATCGAAGAAGATTTGACCGAACCTGTAGAAGAAGAACTTTTTACGGATTATTGATCGGTACATCATACATGTCCATAAAAATTAGAACAGGCCTGTACTAATTTTGGGGTGACCTTATATAGGTGTGTTGAGAAATAGAACAGGCCTGTACTAATTTTACGGATCCCCTATATAGGTATGTTCAGAAATAGAACAGGCCTGTACTAATTTTTCGGGGACCTTATATAGGTATGTTGAGAAATAGAACAGGCCTGTACTAATTTTACGGAGCCCCTATATAGGTATGTTGAGAAATAGAACAGGCCTGTACTAATTTTATGGAACCCTATATAGGTGTGCTTAGAGATAGAACAGGCCTGTACTAATTTTGGGGAGACCTTATATAGGTATGTTGAGAAATAGAACAGGCCTGTTCTAATTTTAAAGAGGCAGGAGCGAGCTCCTGCCTCTTTTGTGTACAAAAATGTAATTAGATATCTTCTTTTTCTTTGATTATACCAGCTTTTTTCTTGCGCCAGTACCAAATGTAGAGCGGAAGAATGACGATACAGCCACCTAGACCCCAAAGTAATTGGTTTGTTTGGGCTTGGCCTAGCATCCAAAGGGATGTAGCAATGGCGATGATTGGAACTGTGTAACCACCAGGGATTGTGTAGGACCGTTCTTTATCTGCCCATTTACGACGGAATATAATGACTGCTAAACATGTTGGTAGGTACTGTGTGAAACGGGATACCGCACTAATAGCAGCAAGGGTTGTAAATGAACCGGACCAGGCGAGTAGTACGCTGGCAATAGCGGTGACGATCGCTGCTACATATGGTGCATTGTAGCGATTGCGTTTAGCTAAGGCACTTGGAAGCATGCCGTCTTCGGCCATGGATGTTGCGATACGAGGGGCGTAATAGGCTTCGGCAAAGTTAATGCCGCCCATGGAAATCAATGTGCCTGCCAATACAATGTACATGCCAATTGGGCCTAGGATTACGTTGAAAGCATCTTGTACCGGTGCTTTTGTGTTAGCAAGGTCAGATCCTAGAACACCAATAGATACGGCAAGTATGGCCATATATAGGACTGATACGAGTAGCATACACATGATAATGGCACGCGGTAAATTCTTTTTAGGATTCTTCATATCCTCTGCGGCAATGGCAATAACTTCAAACCCTGTATAGGCAAAGAAGAGAAGCACGGCTGCTTGTGCAAAGGATCCTTCTACATAGGTATCGTGTGGGAATACAGGTGTAAAGTTAGCACCATTAATAAAGAATATACCGATAGCGATAAATAGGGCGAGAGGGACTAATTTAGAGATTGTAATCAAGTTATTAACAAACTTAGACACGTTAACACCAAATATGTTTACGATTGTTAAGCCTACGATTAATATAAAGGAAATGACATCCTTTGCAAAATCACCACTTAAGGCTGGCACTGCTGCACCTAATGCTGTGGCAAAGCCAACGGCCATGGCGGCCCAAGCAATAACGGTTACAATCCATTTAAGGACGCCTACCTCAAATCCCCAAAAGTCACCTAATGCATGTTTGGCATATAGATAAGGGCCACCATTACGTGTGAAAAGGCTAGCCGCCTCTGCAAAGCACAAGGCAATACATCCTGCAATGACCGCATCAAATAAAAGGACCCCTAAACTGGCTGACCCAATAATGGCATAGGCCTTATTAGGTAACAAGAAAATCCCAGTACCAACGATACCATTGATTCCAAGGAGTACAATACTCCAAAATCCAAATTTACTTTTCTTATCCATTAGTTGACCTCCTTAGTCGCATCTACGAAGGCTTTAAATAATGTTTTTGCATGTACATCTTTCACATGCATCATTTCTGGATGGAATTGAGTTGCTACGAACCATGGACGATTCGTATCTTCTAATGCCTCTACTGTACCGTCCTTGGCACGGCCTGTAACAACTAGGCTTTCACCAATATTCCGGCACGTTTGATGATGATGAGAATTTGTAATCCATGTGGTTGTGCCGATGATTTGAGCTAATTTAGAATCAGGTTCAATGTCTACCGTATGCGTAGGTAATGATGGCGTTTGATTTTGGCTGTGCTTAATCGTGCAATTTTCATCATATGGCAAATCTTGGTACAAAGAACCACCACGATATACATTTACGATTTGGCAACCGCGACAGATGGCGAATACGGGAATATTTCGTGCCTCTGCTGCTGCAAGCAACGCGAAATCAAATTGATCGCGCTCAGGGAATACATCACCGATGCCTCGCAATGGTTCTTCGCCATAATTGAGCGGATACACATCATGACCACCTGTAAGGAGTAGGCCATCAACGATATCGATGGTTTCCTTTGCTTGCTCTAAATTTTCTGTAAAAGGAATAATAATAGGAATACCGCCCGCTTCTTCGATGGAGCGGACATAATCCTGATTCACATAAGAACGGATTAAATCGACATAAGCGCCGCTGGTATCGCGTAGCGTATTGCCGGAGATTCCGATTAATGGTTTTTTCATACTATCACCTCAATGTGTAAAATACTGTACATCAAGTACAGTATAATTATAATTCATTTTCCTATAATATACTATAACATATTATGCAAGTAGGAATTGCGTTTATGTAAATATAGCTAATACCAGATGATTCTAAAATGAATTTATAGAAAATTGATAAAAAATTAATAATTAGGTATAATGAGTCTTAGCTTGTAGAGTATAAATTGAGGAGAGAATGTATGAACTGGAAACGTGTAATAGCATTAGGTTTACTTGGATTAACATTTGGCATGGGGCAGTCCTATGCGATAGATGTAAATATTCCTGGTGCCGATGCATCCATATCTGCTGATGAATATCAAAATTATCGAAAGAATACCTCACAATCTAGACAAATGGATCAAAGAATTGTAGAAAAGGTTACAAGAGATAATACATCGATTCCTAATTATGATATGTCGAAAACACCAATGGATATATATCATACAAGAGAATTAAATCATGGTGTTAGATACTCTAGTACAGTGTTTATCTTAAAAGAAAACGGAGCGAATATAAAATTTACTATACCTCAACCAAGTATTGTAGCTCAGGCTAAGGGAAGTATGGGTAAGCATAAAGAACTAATCAGTGCAGGTGGAGTAATGACCTATAATGGGGAGTGGTATTACGAGTTAAGGCCACAGCCTAAGGGTGATAACTGGGAAGATACGAATATACCATATAGTAAGTTAAATTCTGATGCTATGAAAGAAGTGTTTTATAAAAGATATAATCCCATAGCAGGTAATAAAAAAATTAGTGAAAAGGTGTTAGGTGCTAATACTTTTACATATCCAACCGTTGAAAAGGCTACATGGGATTCAATCGTATATAAGAATGATTTGGTAGAAGGAACAATCAATTTTACTATGCCAAAACAGCCGACGGTTTCTTATCATATTGGATATATGCTTCCAAAAGGAGTCGTTAAAAAGATAAGTTCTAAAGGTGATGATGCACTAGTTAAAGCTACTATGAATGGTTTGGCGAATATTGTATTGCCATCGGTAAAACCTGCTAGTGATATATTAGAATATACCTCTGAAGTACATAGAGGACCTTTTACGTTCAGAATTTTAAAAAATAGTAAATCTTTAGGTACAAAAGTCACTAAAAATGGTAGCCAAGTCGAATATTTTAAGTCTGGTAAAATTAAAGAGTCTATTTCCGTAAGACCTCTTTTTAAACGAGACGATCCAAAGAAACAGAATATGATGTATCATTCTCTAATTGGATTTGTTGGTGCAGATCAATTAAATGAAGGTAAGCCTATTCAATTTGCTACTGTATGGAATGATGCTTTACCAGGTGCTTATTATGAAGTTAAGGGTGAAAAGGATACTTTGTTTGTGATGACTGTATTTGATGATACACATCTTTATACTCACTATATGGTCAAACCTCACGATGTGCATGTAAGTAATTTTAAATTACGTGATATCGTTCAATATGTAGATTATAAGCATAATAAAGAGGATTATGGTAGATTTAAACTTGGTTTAGGCATGCCAAAGTTTTTAATTGAACGAAATATATCGGAACAATTGAACAAGAAAAAATAAATTATTATGTATTGTGATTCTATATGATTATATTAAGCAATATATATTGCTCAGCTAAAAGAGGACCGGCTCAAACGAGTCGGTCCTCTTGCTATTCATATATGTGATTATCTAAAAAATCTACCAATAAGTGGCATGCTAGCCCCATCATTTTTATTAAGCCCTTTTAAAAGAACCATAATGATGACGTAGAGCAACAAGCCTTCGATACCTGTGAGTATGAAATTAGCCCACATTGGTAAAAGATCTATTAAGTAGTGGTAGCTCAAGAAGATGAGTATACCCATGACACCGGCACTGACCACGTTTTTCCATAGAAGGGAAATATCGAGGAAGTAGCCTGTGTATTTTTTGATATAAATCAAATTGAGTAACGCTGCAAAGCCGATGTCGGCTACGGTTGCCCAAGCGGCACCGCCGATGCCAAGCCAAGGAATAGCTGTCAATGTCCAGTTAAGGATGACTTTAATGACTAATGAAATCCCCATATTAATAACCGGAATACGTGGCTTGTTAAGGCCTTGTAAGATACCCGTCGTTACTTGGTGCACGCCGAGGAAGAAGATAGAGAACGCAGTGATTTGCGTTGCTAGTTCTGCCTTAGGAGCATTGTAAATCAATGTAACGGTTGGGGCAGCGAGTACATATAATAGTACCGTAAATGGTACGGTTGCCATAAATGTTAAGCGCATAGAACCAGCAGTGCGTTCGTAAATACCTTCATGATCTCGCTTAGCAAAAGCATGAGAGATGGCTGGTACGATGCTCGTAGCAAGGGCTGCTGTAATAATGGTAGCCAAGTTGATGAGCGGTACTGCCATACCTGTAAGATAACCGAACAGTTCTGTTACTTCATTCATCGGGAAATTAGCGTCTAATAGGCGACGTGGTACGATGAGCAAATCAAGATTGGCCGTTAATGGTAACATGATGCTGGCTAAGGAAATCGGAATGGACAACGATAACAGTCGCGATAAAATTTCCTTGGCCGATTCGCGTGGACCATTGTAGCTTTCACCAGTACTACTAGCCTTAGGCAATTTGTAGTAATAGTACAAGAGCACGAGGAAGGCACCAAAGGCTCCGACGCCAGCGCCTAGGCTAGCACCGCCAGCTGCAGCCGGGAGGCCATATGGTAATAAGATGGCCGCTGCACCGAGCATGACGATAACGCGCAATAGTTGTTCTACGATTTGGCTGACCGCCGTTGGGGTCATCATTTCATAACCTTGGATGTAGCCGCGGAAACAGGAAATCCACGTTACAAAGAATACTGCCGGAGCAAGTGCGATGATTGAGTAGTAGGCACGGCTTTCAGCAATGAGACCGCTAGAGATAAGCCAATCTGCGCCAAAGTACATGGCCAAGCTGGCGATAAATCCAGTAATGGTCAGCATTGTGAAAGAAATATTAAATACTCGTTTAGCACCACCAAAGTCGTGTAATGCTAATCGTTCTGCCGTCAAAATAGAGATGGCAATCGGCACACCTGCGCTCGAAATTTGTAATAGTAACAAATAGATAGGAAAGGCCATCTGGTAGATCCCGATGCCTTCCCCGCCCAAGATACGGGAGAGAAGAATCCAGTTGATACTACCGATGGCTTTCACTACGAAACCGGCAATGGTTAAGATTAAGGTTCCTTTTACAAATCCACTAGCCATAGATTATAGTTTGTGAGAAGAACCTAATACATCTTTAATTTTGTGAGCTACCATGCCTTTAATAGCGTCACGAGCAGGTCCTAAATATTTACGAGGGTCAAATTCGGATGGATTTTGTGCCAAGTATTCGCGTACAGATGCAGTCATAGCAAGGCGAAGGTCTGTATCGATGTTGATTTTGCAAACCGCCATTTGCGCTGCTTTGCGAAGCATTTCTTCAGGTACGCCTTGTGCGCCAGGGATATTGCCACCAAATTCGTTACATTTTGCTACGAATTCAGGCAATACGGAGGAAGCACCATGCAATACGATAGGGAAGTTAGGCAATAATTTACCAACCTTTTCCAAACGTTCAAAGTCGAGGTATGGTGTGCCTTTGAATTTGTAAGCGCCGTGGCTTGTACCGATAGCGATAGCCAAGGAATCAACACCTGTTAATGCTACGAATTCAGCAGCTTGTTCTGGGTCTGTGAAGCGAGCGTCTGCATCGGATACGTTAACGTCATCTTCGACGCCAGCCAAACGACCAAGTTCTGCTTCTACTACAACACCGTGCGCATGAGCGTATTCAACAACTTGTTTTGTAATTTTTACGTTTTCTTCAAAATCATGGTGAGAAGCGTCAATCATAACAGATGTAAAACCGCCGTCTACGCAATCTTTACAGATTTCAAAAGAATCACCGTGGTCAAGGTGAAGAGCGATTGGTAAATTGCTATCTTCCAATGCTGCTTCTACTAGTTTTACAAGATAAATATGTTTAGCATATTTGCGAGCACCTGCAGATACTTGCAAAATAAGAGGGGATTGTTCCTCTTTTGCTGCATCGACGATACCTTGTACGATTTCCATATTGTTAACGTTAAAAGCACCTACTGCGTAGCCGCCTTCATAAGCTTTTTTGAACATTTCCGTAGTCGTTACTAATGGCATGTTGTCCTCCTTGGCTTTATAGCCGATTGTATGTATTTTGAAAGTATTGTCATCAACTTATGATGATACATATCTATTCATTGTTAGTATATCAAGAAACGATATAAAGCACCACAATTTTATAAGGTTTTCTAGATGAATCTGTTAGAGATATAGTAAATCTTTCATATCCGTTGGCATAGGGGCCCGTAGTTCTATATACTCCTGTGTCATAGGATGGGTGAAAGCTAGGTATCCAGCGTGTAATGCTTGCCGACGGATATGATCTAAATGACCGCCATATAAATCATCACCAGCTAAAGGAAAACCTAAATGGGATAGGTGTACACGAATCTGATGGGTTCGGCCAGTATGCAATACACATTGCACATGAGTCAGAACCTGTTGCGTGCTCAAATTTTTATCCATTTGTATCGGTTGGGAAACAATGTGGCGTGCCAATACCGTCACATCTGTACGAGCCGGTTTGCCAATTGATGTGCAACACCGCTCGATGATGCTACCTGCTTTACGCCCGATAGGCCATTTAATAGTTAGCGATTGACTTGGCATAGTACCTTCAACGATGGTGTCATAAACCTTTTGAAATTTTGTGCGTTGCTTATCAAAGGCGTGTTGTACTACCGATGTTTTAGCGATGATGACGATGCCCGATGTGTCCTTATCGAGGCGATGGACGGGGTGAAAGTCATGAGCTTGTTCGGTTTCGTCATAATAATAGAGAACGCCATTTGCCAATGTTCCATCGCGTACCGTCGAGGTAGGGTGCATAAGAACACCGGCGGCTTTATTTACAGCGAGGATGTGTTCGTCTTCATATATGATTTCCAGATTCATTGGAGTGCGTGAAAACTCTTGTTCAGGTGCTAATTTCATAAGTAGATGATCTCCGCCATGAACAAGGGTATCCCATGTAGCCGGTTGTCCGTTAATGGTGATGATACCATCATTTTTTAGACGCCGGCGCATGCGCTGTGAAATATGCTGTTGTTTTATAATATGATTCATAGATTGCGTGTGTACATTAGCATCTACAATCAAGTCGATTATGGTTGCTGTTTTCATAGGTCCTATTATAGCAAAAAAATAATGGATGAAGAATTTTTCATAATTTATTGTATATATAAAGGGCTATATAGTATAATTTATATTAATAATTATTTATATATTTTTTATATGTATAGACCTTTGAGTAATAAGAGGAGAGATTTATGAAACTCAACAAGAAATCTTTATTAGTCGCATGTGTGTTGGCGGCTATGTCTACAAGTGCTTTTGCAGCATCCACTACAACATCTACTAGTACCACAACTGTAACAAATACAGATACACCAACATCTACTAGTACGCGTGTAACACGTGAGCAACATAGTACATCCGCATCTTCTACTACGTGGAAATCGGAGGAAACTCATAGAACTACATCGACAAGTACTAGCGTAGGTGTAATGACACCTCAAAAACTAGAAGAACGTAGTGCCATGGCAGGATACATTGCTGCCGATGTATCTGATGTATTAAACCCATATCGCGATGTACCAAAATCTTTGAAGTCTGGCAAAGGGATGACTTTCAAAAATGATGAAGTTCTTGAACATGGTGTTTTGGCATCTATGAAACAAGGCGGTAAATGGGGGATTATTCGTCCAGATGGAACCGTAGCAATCGAACCTAAATATAAAGAAATTCGCGATGTTGACTATAAGACTGGTAATGTATTAGCTCAAGTAGATAAGAAAACAGAAACTTGGGTAACACCTAAAGGTGTGGAAATTTCCGAAGAAGAAGCTTTAAAAGACCGTATTAAACAAGAAGTTACACAAGAGTATGCAAGTGATGGCTTTGTAGAATTTAAACAAAAAGGAAAATACGGTTTTAAAACAGCAGATGATAAGGTTGTAATTGAACCGCAATTCCGTCAAGTGTTAACTGGTTTTAGTGAAGATCGTGCATTTGTTAAAAATGCAAAAGGTAAAATTGTAGCTATTGATGGTACTGGTAAAGAGTTATTCGTTGCACCTTCTAAAGAGATATATGGCTATCGTAATGGCCTTGCTGAATATCGTCGTTCCGTAAGTGGTTTTAACCTAGGTGGTCTAGTAGGTGGCTTTATCGTTGGTGGCATTGTAGGTGGTGCTCTCTTGGGCGGTCATCATTATCATGTAGGCGGCTTTGTATATGATGGTGCAAAACGTGGTTATATTGACCGTAATGGCAATATTGTGATTGACAGTAAAAAAGATAAAGTATGGCCTATGACATCTTATGGAACTGTAATCAAAGACTCTGGTAAATTATGCTTTGTTAATCGTAAAGGTGAAATCGTTATTCAACCTGGTGATTATGATGCAGGTGAAATGGATAAGTTTAACGGTTTGTTGGCATTAAAAGATAATAGCAGCGATAAATGGGGTGTTTTTGATGTTTCAACTGGTAAACAAGTAGTATCCTTCAAATATGATTCTATTTCCTTTGCCGGTACAGAACGTTTAGTAGTAGTGAAAGACCATGTTAAAAATCTTATCAATATGTCTACGGGGAAATCCTTATATTCTGCTCAAACAGAAGCGACTATTGAGCCATTTAACAGTGATACTGTAACATGGGTTCATACAGGTAAAGACGCATATACTATTATCGATAATGATGGTCATGTATTATTTAGAGATACTAATAATATTATAGAAGATGTGAAGCCTTTTAATCATGGCTTTAGCTCTGTTAAGTCTAAAGGAAAATGGGGCGTTATGAATGCTAAAGGTGAATGGGTTGTACAACCTACTTATGAGGCTGTAAATATCCTATAACCCGAACTTTTGCTTAATAAGCGGATTACTTATTCTACAGCTTGTAGGATAGAGGACCGTTTATATTGATTACATATAAAAAATAAATCAACGAGTAAATAGCAATGTATGAATGTATCGTACATTGCTATTTTTATATAATGAATAGTTATAATCTAAATTCTGAAATTCCTAGTAAATATTGATAATTTACGATATAATTATATAGATGTATTCCATTCAATGAATACGTGGATGATGATGAAAATAATGCGTGAACCCCATGCCCAACGGGTTCAGGTGTAGGAGGTATAAAATGGCTAAAGATTGTTCCTTTGACGTTGTGTCCGAAGTGGATATGCAAGAGGTAGATAATGCGGTAAACCAAGCGAAGAAAGAGATTGGTACGCGTTATGATTTCCGCGGTTCTAAAGCTGAAATTAGCCTTGACGGTGATACCATTAAAATCATCGGTGATGACGAATATAAATTGAACGCTATTATCGATGTATTAAAAGGCAAAATGGTTAAACGTAATGTAGCGGTTAAGAACCTTGATTTTGGTAAGATTGAGCCTGCTGCTGGTGCCACTGTACGCCAAGTGATTACTATTAAAAAAGGCATTACAAAAGAAAATGCTAAAGAAGTAGTAAAGGCAATCAAAAATATGAAGCTTAAGGTACAAGCGTCTATCCAAGAGGATCAAGTGCGCGTATCTGGCAAGGATAAGGATGATTTGCAAGCGGTTATTCAAATGTTAAAACAATTGGATGTACCGGTTGAATTGCAATTCGTTAACTTCCGTTCCTAATTATATAAGCATAAGAGATAGGGTTAGATTGATTCTAGTGAATCGCTAACCCTATCGGTGTAGGAGGCGCTATGAGAGTAGAGGACATGAAGGGTGGTTATACGACCGGTTCATGTGCTACGGCAGGCATGAAAGCAGGTCTATTGGCCCTCTTAGAACACGATATTGTGGACAAGGTTGTCATTGAGAATCCGCAAGGTCAATTCATTGAGGTACCTATTAAATCTGTGGAAATCATATCCGAAACAGAGGCAAAGGCGACTGTGATGAAGGATGGCGGTGATGATCCAGATGTGACCCATGGCAATGATGTGGAAACGACGGTGACCCTTGATGACACAGGCAAGCTACGTTTTCGAGCTGGCTTTGGTGTCGGTACGGTTACGAAACCCGGTCTTGCTATGCCCCCTGGACAACCGGCTATTAATCCGGGCCCTAGAGCGATGATGAAACTCGTATTTGAAGAGTTTTGTACGCAAGGTCAAGGTGTGACGGTAACAGTAAGCGTTCCTAATGGTAAGGTGTTGGCTAAGAAGACGTTGAACCATACGCTGGGTATCGAAGGTGGTATTTCCATTATCGGTACAACGGGTATCGTTAAGCCGATGAGTGAAGAAGGGTTTAAGAATTCTCTCGTGCCTCAGTTAAAGGTAATGAAAGCCAATGGCTGCGAAACGGCAGTTCTCGTCCCGGGGCGTATCGGTCAAGATTTAGCGGAACAAGTGCTTGGTATCCATAAGAACCAAATGGCTGAAACGAGCAACTTTATTGGATTTATGCTTGAACAAGCCGTGCATATTGGCTTTAAACGTATCTTGATCATCGGTCATATCGGTAAGCTCATTAAGCTTGCTAGCGGAAGTTTCCATACCCATAATCGCATGAGCGATGGTCGTATGGAAAGTATTGTAGCCTATGCAGCTCTTGAAGGAGCATCCCAAGCGGTGTGTGAAGAGTTATTTAATTGCCAAACTACAGAATCTACCTTCCCTATCTTAGAGCGAGAAGGCCTAACTGGTGTATATCAACGTGTAGTAGACCGCGCATCTATGCGCAGTGAACGATATATTGCCAATGAGGCTGAAGTAGGTATTATTATTACCACCTTAAAGGGTGAGATTTTGGCTATGGATAAGCATGCAAAAGAGATAGGAGAGCTAGAACATTGGCACATACCTTGTATATCGTAGGCATTGGTCCAGGCAATCCTGATTATGTGGTGCCTAAAGGCCTTAATTTAATTAAACATGCTACCGTTTTGGTAGGTAGTGAACGCTCCTTGGAGGATTTTAAGGAACCTGGGCAGATTACGTATCCTGTAACGGGGAAACTAAGTTTGCTATCCGAACAAATCGAGCGTGAACTTCACGACCATGATGTTGTGGTTATGGTGAGTGGTGACACGGGTTATTATAGCTTGTTGCCATATCTGAAAAAGAAATTTCCTACCATACGCATTGAAGTGGTGCCAGGCATTAGTTCTATGACATTTGCCTTTGCACGCCTTAACGAAGTGTGGCATGATGCGGATTTAATGAGCTTTCACGGACGCCAACCAGCGCCTGAAAGACTCGTATATGAAGCGGGGAAAAAGATGGGATTCTTAACGGATCCTGAATATAATCCAGCGCATATTGCGCGTATTTTAATAGATGCAGGTTGGCCAAAAGAAACGAGAGCTGCAGCCCTTGAGCGATTGAGTTATGACGATGAGCAAATCGTAGACTCCACGCTAGAGGTTCTTACAGAACTCGAAGGATTTGGTCATTCTGTAATGGTGGTACTAGGATGAGACATTTTTTTGGAATTCCTGATGAGGAATTTATCCGCGGCGACGTGCCGATGACGAAATGCGAGATTCGCAAAGCCGTTATGAATGAAGCACGTATCGAAGAAGATAGCATCGTCCTCGACGTAGGTGCAGGTACTGGGTCGATTTCAATTGAAGCGGCTCTTGCAGCACCTAAAGGACATGTGTATGCTATCGAACGTTTTGATAAAGGCATTGAGTTGATTCATGAAAATATGAAGAAATTCAATGTCAATAATATGACTGTTATAAAATCCAAAGCTCCAGAAGGTATGGAAGATTTACCTGAGCTTGATGCGGTTATTATCGGCGGCAGTGCTGGCGGTATGACGGGCATTATGGATGAAGTACAACGGTTGTTAAAGGTAGGCGGTCGCCTTGTTGTAACGGCGGTAACGATGGAAACGGGTTACACCATTTTAAAAGAGTTGAAAGGTCGTCCTTTCACATATGAAGGGTACCAAATGTCCATTAGCCGCTATCGTAAGGCTGGCCCATATCATTTGTTGGACCCATTGAGTCCAATTTTTATTGTATCTGCAACGCGTATCGCAGAAGGAGAGTAATATGGTTGACGTACATATTGTAGGCGCAGGCCCTGGGGATCCAGAGCTTATTACGCGAAAAGGGTATCGTTTAGTGCAAGAGGCCGACGTTGTCATCTATGCCGGTTCCTTGGTAAACCCTGCTATTTTAGAGGCTTGTAAACCAGGTTGTGAAATTCATAACAGTGCCACTATGAACCTTGATGAGGTATTGGCTGTTATGAAAGCTGCCGTAGCAGAAGGCAAAAAGGTTGTCCGTTTGCACACTGGCGACCCTGCTATTTACGGTGCTATTCAAGAGCAAATGGATGCTTTGGCTGGCATGGGTATTACCTATGAAGTGGTGCCTGGCGTAAGTTCGTTCCTCGCTACAGCAGCGGCGTTGAAACAAGAGTATACATTGCCAAATGTATCTCAAACTGTAATTATTACGCGTATGGAAGGCCGTACACCAATGCCTCCAAAGGAAAAATTGCGCATGTTGGCGGCTCATGAAGCGACCATGTGTATCTTCCTTAGCGTTCAAATGCTAGATAAGGTAGTAGCTGAACTCATCGAAGGCGGTTATGATAAAACAACACCTGTAGCTATCGTAGTGAAAGCTTCTTGGCCAGACCAACGCATCATCCGCGGTACATTGGAAACCATTGCGGATATCGTGGCTGAAGAAGGCGTATTACGCCAAGCTATGATCGTTGTTAGTCATGTACTAGACAGCGAATACGAATTATCTAAGCTTTACGATAAGGGCTTTGCTCACATGTATCGTAGTGCTAAGGACTAGTGTGATGAAAGAACTAGAATCTGATTCACCTATGACAGGAGCAAAGAAGAATAGAACCGCTATTCTTTCTGTGTCTGAGCGTGGTGCTAGGCTGGGGCAACGCATCAAATCTTTGGTGGCCCCTCATGCGGATTGTTATGAAAAGGAAAACCGTCCCTCTGGTGGTGAGGCTATCTATTTTGATTCTCTCAAACATCACATAGGACAGATTTTCAAAGATTACGATCAAGTGTTATGCATTATGGCACTCGGTATTGTAGTGCGCATGATTGCACCGTATATTGAGCATAAATCTAAGGATCCTGCCATCGTTGTAATGGATGAGGCCGGTCATCATGTCATCAGTTTATTATCCGGTCACCTTGGGGGCGCCAACGAATGGACGCAGTCCATTTCGCTGGCCATCGATGCGGACCCAGTTATTACAACGGCGACGGATGTTAATGGATTGCCAGCGCCTGACGTGTTGGCGCGCCACGAGCATCTGTTGGTCGACGATTTTCACACATTAGTGGATGTTAATTCCGCTGTTGTGGCTGGTGAAAGCGTCAACTACTACATCGATGAAACCTTAGTCGATGCTAATCGGTTACGCGATGCTGCTGCATTACATATCGGTACGCATGGCACGGTTCAGGTGGTAGATGTATTTACATTGCCTGAGACTGATGGTGTTCGTCGCGTAGTGATAACAGATAAGATGATTTGTGAGTATCCAGAGCAACTCATCTTACGCCCTCGTACGTATACGATGGGGATTGGTTGTCGCCGAGATACGCCAAAGGAGCTCATACTGGATGCCATTACACAATCTCTACAGACGCATAAGCTTTCACCAAAAAGCATCGTCACAGCTGCATCGGTTATCGTGAAACAAGATGAAGTCGGTCTATTAGAGGCCGTAAACGAATTAGGGTGGGCTATTCATTTCTACACACAAGAAGAGATAGCACCCGTTATAGAAGAACAGGATTTAAAAGAATCCACATTTGTAAAAGGAACAATAGGAGTAGGAAACGTATGCGAGACAACAGCATTACTAGCGGCCAAGAGCCAAACATTAATACAGCACAAAACGGTGTATCCCAAAACAACGGTAGCCATTGCACAGGTAACATCAAAGTAATCGGCATTGGACCTGGGGACGCTGAATTTATGACACCGCAAGCACGGGAAGCGATTTTAGCGGCAGATCGTGTAGTCGGTTATTTAACATATCTTGATTTGATTAAAGACCTTATCGCAGGTAAACAAACGGTAGGTACAGCGATGATGCAAGAAGTGGATCGTTGCCAACAAGCCGTTGATTTGGCTGTAGAAGGTCACCAAGTAGTAGTTGTATCCTCTGGTGACTCCGGCGTGTACGGCATGGCTGGTCTTGTATTGGAATTGGCTAATAAAGTACCAGCAGACAAACGCCCTTCCGTGGATATCGTTCCAGGTCTTAGTGCTGTCAACGTAGCAGCATCTGTATTGGGTGCACCTTTGATGCATGACTTTGCCGTTATTTCCCTTAGCGATTTGATGACACCTTGGGATTTAATTAAAAAACGTGCTGACCTTTGTGCACAAGGGGATATGGTTATTTCCTTATATAACCCACGCAGTAAAAAACGCGTAACTCATTTAGATGAAGTACGTGAAATCGTTCTAAAATACCGCGACCCTAAAACACCTGTAGGCATCGTGCAAAAAGCAGGTCGTCCAGGTCAACATATGGTAATTTCTGATCTAGAAAACTTCACAAAAGAAGAAGTAGATATGCAAACACTTGTTATCATTGGTAACAGCCAAACTTATGTTGAAAATGGTCGTATGATTACACCTCGAGGCTATAAATTATGATTTGGGTCATCGCTGGTACCTTGGATGGTCGTACCTTAGCGGTAGATATCCAAGAACGGACTGGTGAAGAGGTTCTCGTGACTGTCGTGAGCCAATATGGGGCGGAACTAGCTGCCCATGACGGCATTACGGTTCATACGGGGCGCCTCGATCAAGAGGCTATGCAACAGTTGATTAAGGAGCATAATGTGCGCCTACTCATCGATGCAAGCCATCCGTATGCGGCTATTGTGACTGCAACGGCTCAAGATGCAGCTAAGGCGGTGGGCATTCCTTTTGTTCGGTTTGAACGAAAAGAGGTACCATTGCCAGACTATGATAAGTTGCATATCGTAGTGGATGAAACAGAAGCAGCTAATTTAGCCGGCAAATTGGCAAAGGAAAATAACAATCATGTATATTTGACTACTGGTAGTAAGACGATGCACATCTTTGCTAAATCTGAAGCGTTACAAGACTGTGAAGTGTGGACACGTATTTTGCCAACTGCTGAGGTGTTGCAAATGATGGAAGACCTCAATGTGAGTCCTAAACGTATCGTTGCCGTACAAGGTCCATTTTCTTACGATATGAATCGTATTATGTTCCACGATACAAAGGCGAGCGTTGTGGTTATGAAAAACTCTGGCCTCGTAGGTGGTGCTGATACGAAATTACAGGCTGCCATCGACCTTGGCATCCACGTTATTGTTATCGATCGTCCACGGGTGAAACTAGAATGCCCTGTGGTATCATCGAATGATGAATTTTTCAAATTATGGGAGGACACTAATGGATTACGTTAAAAATCCTAAAGCCATTGAAGATAAAAGTATGGAAATCATTTACGATTATGTAAAGGATTTAGGTTTAACCGATGATGAAGTACGCGTTGTATCTCGTACAGTTCACGCATCTGGTGACGTTGAATATGCTCAACTCGTAAAAATGAGCCCTGACGCTGTTCAAAAAGGTATAGAAGCATTAGATAATGGTGCAGATATTTACACTGACGTAGAAATGGTTCGCACAGGTATTTCTAAACCGGCTCTTAAACTTCGTGGTAATGAAGTACATTGCTTAATCAAAGATGAAAATGTAGCTAAAATGGCTAAAGAATTGGGCGTAACACGTTCTATCGCTGCTATGCGCACATTTGGCAAACAATTAGAAGGCCAAATCGTTGCTATCGGTAATGCACCAACTGCATTGTACGAAGTATTGCGCCTTGCTCTTGAAGAAGGTATTAAACCAGCTCTTATCATCGGTATTCCTGTAGGCTTTGTTGGCGCTGCTGAATCTAAAGATTATTTGATGGAAGTATCCCCAGTTCCTTATATCACTGTAAAAGGTAACAAGGGCGGTAGCCCAATTGCAGCATCCGTATGTAATGCATTGCTTTACACAGATGTAAAACGCAACGATATGCTCTTCGTAGAAGGCAAAGAATCTAAATAATAAGTAACCCGAATCGTTGCATACTGCTGGCGATTCGGGTTTTAGTGTATCTATTATGAGGTTTATATGTATAATACGGGTGCTGATAGTACCATGTATTGGTGAAAGGAGAGGTTACTGTGGACTCTCTGAATGAACGAAAACTATTTCGTATATCAGTTATTATTGTCTTGGTTATTGCTGTCATAGCTAGCATGATTATCTCACTGATTTGGGGCTCCACACAGGTGTCACTATCGGAGATTTGGCACACATTGTGGGCTAGTGAGCTAACAGATACAGCATCGCAAATCATTTGGAATATTAGGTTGCCTCGTAATATTGTTGCTGCATTAGTTGGTGCTTGTTTAGCTGTATCGGGTGCCATTTTACAGGCGGTTATGAAGAACCCTTTGGCAGATCCTCAAATCGTTGGCGTTTCCTCCGGTGCTGGACTTGCCGGTGTTATTATATTTATTCTTTTCCCTGGCTATGATCATATTGTGCCTCTCGTCGCCTTTATAGGTGCTATGGCTGCGGCGTTGATGGTATATGCTCTTGCTTGGAAGAATGGTGTACGCCCAAGCCGTATCATCTTGGCTGGTGTTGCGGTGGCTGCTTTTTTAGGCTCTGGTATTTCTGCACTACTTGTATTCTATGGAGATCGTGTGCAAGGAGCCTTACTTTGGATGGTAGGGGGCTTGGCTGCACGCAGTTGGCCTCAAGTAGAGGTTCTGTTCCCATACGCGTTAGTCGGTCTTATTTTTGCCTGTTTAGGTGCCAAACGTCTTACTATTTTAAGTTTAGGTGATGAAACAGCAAAGGGGCTAGGCCTTAAGGTAGAACAAACGCGGTTTATTATGACTGCTGTTGCGGCTCTATTAGCAGCAGGTGCCGTTAGTATTGCGGGCTTAATCGGTTTCGTAGGCCTCGTTATACCGCATATGTTACGACTTATCATCGGTAATGATTATGCGTATTTACTTCCCGGCTCTGCATTATTAGGGGCACTCGTCCTCGTTGTTAGTGATACGGTAGGGCGTGTTATGTGGAGTCCAATTGAGGTACCGGTTGGCATTATCATGGCATTCTTCGGGGCGCCATTCTTCTTATATCTATTGAGGAGGGATAACTAATGAATACGGCTATTGATGTAAATCAGTTATCCGTCACTCTCGGAAATCGTCATATTTTACATGATATTAATGTATCTGTCCCTGTTGGTAAAATAACGACTTTAATCGGGCCTAATGGTTGTGGTAAAAGTACACTCTTACGGTCTATGATTGGATATATTCATAGTCCTCGTGAATGTGTGACTATTTTAGGTAAACCATTACAGTCATATTCACAAAATGAATTAGCACGTCAAATGGCGTTTCTGCCACAGGTGCCTAATATGCCAAAGGATATGACCGTAGAAGAATTGGTATATTGTGGACGCTATCCATACCAAATGTGGTGGAAGAATACGGCTAAAGAGGACCGAGAAATCGTTGATTATGCATTAGGAATTACAAAAACGAATCATTTACGGAATCAATTAATTCCATCCTTATCTGGTGGTGAACGGCAACGGGTATGGATTGCTATGGCGTTAGCACAACAACCCAAATTATTAGTGTTAGACGAACCAACAACATACTTAGATATTAACCATCAACTAGAAATCATGGAATTGTTAAAACGATTAAACGATGAACAAGGGTTAACCGTATTGATGGTACTCCATGAATTGACGCAAGCTGTACAATATTCTCATTATATGGCTATTATAAAAGATGGTCATTTAGTGACAGCTGGAGACACGAAAGAAATCGTATCGGATGAACTATTTAGAGATGTATTTTCCGTAGATGTTCAAATCGATACCTTTGATGATAAACAATATGTACGCGTAAAAGGTTTAGTTGAGTAGATGGCTAGACTAATAGTGAAAGAGGGCATTCCCGAAATGGGGAATGCCCTCTTTAGTATGTTAGGATATGTTAAAATGTAACATCAATGCCATATGCTTCTTTCACTAAACGAGCCATAGCCTCAGGTGTTTGTAGACCTGGGTTAAGTAGGAATAGTTTAGATGGTAAGTAGATGACACGGTTGTTTTGTACAGCCTTAAGATTAGCCCATGCAGGATTATCTGTCATAGCTTTCTTCATGGCCTTTGTAATTTCTTCTTCTTTACCCATGGTAACGACGAAGATAATATCAGGGTTATCAGCGGTTAATGTTTCAAGAGAATACGGTACCGTTTTATCTTTGGTTGTACCATCTAGGTGAGATGTTACAACATTTGTCATACCTAATTCTTTGACCATAGATGCAGTTACCGCTTCGTCGGTTTCGGCTGTCACACCTTTACCGGTAGCACGCAATACGGCAATACGTGCAGGTTGTTGATTTTTAATGGCATCCTTAACCTTTTGAATATTACTTTCATAGGTGGCAATAACGGATTTAGCCTTATCTTGATGGTTTGTTAACTCTCCAAGGAATGTTAGCATTGGCACATTATCCTTGATACCATCGTAATTGAAAAGTACGGCTGGAATATTGTTAGATTGTAATTGGGATTCATATTTTTTATGTTGGTTTTCCAAACCCAATACCACATCTGGTTTTAAACCTAACAATTGTTCCATATTTATGTTAGCCGTTTGACCTAATGCAGGTAATGCTTCTAATTCTGGCGCTAGTTTATCTGTTGTGCTAGCTCGGGAAATTGCCTTGCCATCTACTGCGTATAGCATGGACAATACAGAATTTGAAAGAACGGCGATGCGTTGTGGATCCTTTGGTACAGTGTAGGTTTCACCATTAAAGGTAAGTTCCTTCGTAGTAGCAGAAGAGCTGGATGTGGACTTACCACACCCAGCTATTGCTAGTACGATCATGACCAAAGCAAGACTACAGAGTAGTAGTTTTTTCATGATGTACTCCTATGTACGTTATATAACGATACTAGTTAAATTGTAGATTGATTATTTTTGTAATGCGTCCCAAGATTCGTTAGCACGTTCAACGAATAAGTTACGGATGTTAGGATTTTCACCTAAGCCATGGATGTAAGTGTCAACTTTGAAGCCTTCTTTTTCAAGAATGGATTTATGGGATTCTGGTTCTGCACCAGCCATGTCATTATTTGCATGGTCGCCAGCTACCATCATGAATGGCATCAATGTAACGTGTTTAATACCATGTAATTTCAATTGAGGGATAACTTGTTCAAGATTTGGAGTACCTTCTACAGTGTAAATAAATACATTTTTCATACCAAGAGTATGGATACGGTCTTGAATTACAGAATAGTAAGCATTGGAAGGATCTGGAGTACCATGAGCCATGATAAGAAGACCGTCTTCTTTGCCTAATTTAGGGAATTGAGATTGAACAGCTTTTAATGTTTCAATAACTTGGTCAGTTTGGTTTTCTTGACCCATCCAGTACATAAGAGATGTACCAAGTGTCATTTTTTTGAAATTATCTTTGTACAAATTATATACTGCTGCATCGTAGTTGTATTCCATACCAGGAATTACATCGAGGGATGCTAATGCAACGCGAGTGTAACCGTCTTTTTTAAGTTCAGCCAATGCTTCTTCAGGAGTTGGGTAAGTAATACCTTCTTTTTGTTGGATACGATCACGAATAATATGGCTTGTGAAAGCTGTAATTACTTTTGTGTTTGGATGAGCTGCTTTAATAGCATCTACAGTTGCATCGATTGTTTTCGCACGAGTATCTTTATAAGTTGTACCAAAGCTCATAACAACCATAGCATCTTTGTTTGGCAAGTTTTGTAAAGCTTCAGTATTGTGTGTACGAACACCAATTGCAGCAGCTTCTTTTAATGCTGGAGTAGGATCTTTTACTTCATCATTCAATTGGTATGCAGCGTGGCCGAGCACAGGAGCACCAAAGGTCAATGCGAAAGCCGCTAATGCAGCAGAAACTGTTAATGCACGTTTTTTTACACTAAACATAAGTGAATCACCTCATTAAACAACATCATCTGACTATGCAGACATAACTATAATCTATAAATCAATCGTAGCAACCTAGGGGATGGATGTCAATAAACCCCATACCTGTACACGTATAAATAATACGATTGTTTTTTATAAAAAATCATAATAAATGAGGAAAAATCTTATGTTTTATAAAAATATTCTTATTGGTTATGACGGTATAATTATAAGTAATTCAATGTTTATGATAGGATTTATCATTCTGTTTTGTTAAAATGATTAATTGTATAAGATGTTAATTATATTTATAGCGACATATAGATTTGTGGTTGCTATAAACTCTTAACAAAAATATATTTTGTAATAGATTGGCGTTTACTTGAGATTAATTAAGTGTTTATAGAAAGTGTCTTATATAGAATGAGTAAGCATATAAACATAGATAATGAAATAAGATTGTTTAAAGATAATATAGAATCTTTGCGAATAACCAATATTTTTAAAAATAGACGCATAAACATAACAACTGCGTTAATTTACTATACAACCATAATTTATATATATTTACTTACGTTGAGTGTAGCTTTTTTTATTAATCCAATGCCGTATGAGTATTTTTTTTATGGAGTAGAGATGACTACCAATATATTATTTTTAATAGTATTGGGGTATCGATGTCAGGATTATGGTATTCACAGATATGTAGGTATCATATTGGTTGTTATGGTTAGTTCCTTAATTACGTTCTGGCAGGGAGGAACCTTTTTTGTTAGTCCCGATAACTTTATAATATCTATAACTAAATCAGGAGTCAGTTCAATGCTTAATCTAAATAAATCATACTTCTTTATAGTTATGAATAGAATTATATTATTATTTTTATTAATTCCTGGAAATAAGATAAATCGTTATGGAGAACAACCAAAGTCTGGATTTTGGGACGGAACATGTTTAGTTGTTGATCCTTTGAACGTATCGCTTATTAAAAGTAAACTTCGTAAGTTGTGGCTCGATTTAATTCGAAGAACCGATGAAGTTCAGGATATAAATAAAAAGACGTCTACAACGGATGACTTGGAATTTATGGATGTCTTACATAATGTATTTATAAAGGATGTATTCAATTTTACTGGTCGTTCTTCTAGAGATGAATTGCTGCTTTTCACAGTTTTGTTTTCTATTCTATCTATGATATCGAGTTATTTTCTACCATTTATTCCTAAAATTATGGGCCAAAATAGTATAGTGATGGTAAATGTATTGATAGTTGCTATTTTGTGTATTCCTTTTTTTAGTTTACTTGTTCGAAGACTTCATGATAGTGGTAATAGTGGTCTTTGGATTTTCTTTCTTATAGTGCCTGTTGTGAACATATATGTTTTTTATCTAATTTTTGTAAAACCGTCGGTTTAAAAGAGGTCAATTAATGAAAGTATTACAAAACATGAAAGTAAAAGATATTATAAATAGAAAGGTAATTAAAGATGAGTTATTTTTGTTAAAAACTAACATTAAATCTTTAATGTTATCATGGCGTATTACTCGTACTCCTTACTTGATTTCTATAATATTAGTATATTTTTCTTATATTGCTATGCCAGGACTAACATTTAACTCCTTACCAGAATATGAAGAGAGTATAGTGTCTTTAATTGGATATGCTAATTTAGGAATATCGTTACTAATTTTTTCCGTACTAGCAATTAGACGAATTTTAGACGTCGAGCAAAAATGGATTTCAGGATTTGTTATAGTAGCCGGTATATATACGTTGTATACTAATTATTTAAATTATTCACCACCTATATTAGCGGTATCATATACTGAGGATTCATTGATTACAAGTATGTCAGTTAATTTAAACATATGGGTAGTAGGATTATTAATATTATCTTTGTTCCCTAGCAATGAATATGATAATGACTATGGCTTATCAAATTGTATTGAAAAGGTTGGCTCTAATTTTATAAGAATTGATTTTGGCGGATTTGAACAATTTTTAGATGAGTTTTCCTTATATAAAATCGCACCGATTTTTAAAAAGATTTTGTCAACGGAGTTATTTAACTGGCGGGGACGTATATCAAGAAGTGAATTGATATATTATTATATGGTATATCAAATTATGGTTCTGTTACTTGTAATATTAATTTATTCAATAGGGACTATTTTATCTAAAATATCATTAGAACATATATTTTTGATTTTTATTGTGTCTATTTTTTTGATTTGGTGTTTTCTATATGTATTAAAAGTACTAATTCTGCGGTTACATGATTCTTATAGTAGTGCGTTTTGGATTTTTGGTCTATTTATACCTTATGTAAATGTCTATGTAATATATTTATTACTAGTAAAAGGATCCTGGCAATATATAGAATCTTCAAAATAATTATATGATAATATTTCTCATTGACTTTCATGCATCAATCTTGTATGATTAGTACATGGTAGTTGATAACAATTTTCATTTATGAAAATTGTTTCATATATATGGGTATATGGAGGTCACATATGAAAGGTATAATCATTGCATCCTTTGGATCAATTTATAAAGAAGCAGTGGAATCATCCATTGGCACTATAGAGTCTAAAGTTCGTTCCTTATACAGAGATGTAGAGGTACGACGTGTATTTTTGTCTGATGCATTAGTGGAAAAGTGGAATGAAAAATATGATGATACGATTGCTTCTTTCACCGACGTCATGCAAGAATTTAGTCGCAAGGGAATTGATGAGGTATATATTCAACCGATTACTCTCGTAGCGGATCAATGCTATCAACAAATGCGTAAGCAAGCACTTAAGTTCTTACATAGCAGTGAATATAATTTCTCTCAAGTTAATATCGGTAAACCCTTATTAACATCGTTAGGTGTTAAAAATTACGCTGATGATTATGAAGCTACATTAGATGGCATCATGCGTCATATAAATACTAAGTCTCTTAATAAATCCGTTTTATTGATGGCAAATGGTCAAAATCAATTGGAATTCTCCACATTACAATTGAAAGCTATGTATGGTTCTGCTCCTAATGTAGCTGTATTTACCACAAATGGTTTCCCTACATTTAAGCAGGCCTTAACATTGGTAGATAGAATGGGTCATAAAGATGTACTCGTTGTACCATTGGCTTTGATTGGTTCCACTCATTTAATGGATTATCTTGGCGGTGATCGTTCCGATTCTATTTATGCACTTTTGACAGAACAAGGGTACAACGTAGATATTTGGAATGAAGGCCTAGGTGAAAATCCATATGTACAAGATTTATTCTTGAAACATTTGGGTCAAGCGATTCGTATGTCTGACAGAAAACGTAGCTCTCAACGCGAATCATATCAAACTGTTATTCGACCTTCCCGTATAGAAGCACAAGGAATGATTTCCTAATTACTTCTGGTAAGGTTGTATATAAACTCTCTCATAAATACACACTATCTTCAAAAAGCATCCACCTTTAAGGGCGGATGCTTTTTGTTATTCATCTATATGGGTATGAAAGTTAATTATAATATTACCTTTATACGGGGTACGGTATCCAACTATAGTAATGCGTGTGGTATGATGAATAGTGAATTATATTTGATAAGGAGACCGTTATGAAACAAGCTATATTAGTAGTGGCCTTTGGCTCAACAGTTGATTCCGCTCGTGAACATCAAATTGATGCTGTTGTAAACCGTATTAAAGAGAAATATACAGATTATGAAGTGCGTTTAGCCTTTTCATCGCGTATCATTGTAAAGCGTTTACGAGACCGTGGTATTGAAATTCCTACAGAGCAAGGCGCATTAGATGCTCTCATTGGTGAAGGTTATACAGATATTTATGTACAACCATTACACTTCACTGGTGGTGAAGAGTTTGATAAGTTGAAACATAATATTTTAAATCACGAACGGGCACAAGAACTTAATACATTGCGAGTAGGCAGACCATTGGTATACTATATGGGCCAAGAAGAACACCCGAATGATTATCAAATTTTAATCGACACATTTGTTACATCCTTATCCGTCAGCAATGAAGATGGTTTATTATTAATTGGTCATGGTGGTTTAGGCTCTGGTAATTCTGCATATGGTTATTTGCAATACCAATTGATTCGCAGCGGCCTTAATCATATTCGTGTAGCCACCTTGGAAAATGCTCCTTATGTAGCGGATATAGCTGTGCCTTGGGAATGGCTTGATGGTAAGAAACCTAATAAGATTTATGTGCACCCATTGCTCCTCGTACTTGGCGATCATGCGCTTAATGATTTATTTGGCGATGAAGAGGATAGTGTAGTCAATGTATTGAAAGAGGCTGGTTATGAAGTAGAAGAAATGCATCATGCCCTCGGTGAATATACAGAAATTCAAGATATCTATTGCCAACATATTCAAGATTGTATCGATGATATATATGGTAAGCGCAGCAGTCATAGACCGGCGATTCCGAATGTGAAATAAGAGTAGACTTTCACAAACATTTTGAATATATTTAATAAATTAGGTATAATAGTAATGTTAATCATATTGAAATATAGAATAGGAGAATCATCATGAAAGGTAAATTATATGGCATAGGTGTTGGTCCTGGGGACTCTGAATTAATGACTGTGAAAGCTGCGCGTATTGTAGGCGAAGCAGACGTTATCATTACACCTAAAACAGAAAAGAAAGATGGTTCTGTAGCCCTTAATATTGCAAAACCATACATTCAAGAACATACTGAAATCGTTCCAGTTGTATTCCCAATGGTGCTCGATGATGCTACACAACAAGAGGGTTGGGAAGAGGCTAAGCGCGTTATCGTATCTTATTTAGAACAAGGTAAAAATGTTGTTTTCTTAACACTTGGCGATCCAATGTTCTATAGTACATATATGTACGTATATCGTTTGATTGAAAATACAGGCTTTGAAATTGAAACAATTCCTGGTATTACTGCATTCTGTGCCATTGGTTCCCATCTTGGCTATCCAATCGTAGAAAAAGAAGAGGTTTTGGCTATCGTTCCAGCCACTGCACCTAAGGAAAAAATTGATGCTGTTATGGCTGTTGCTGATGATGCAGTTATCATGAAAGTGTATAAAAACTTTGACGAAGTGCAAGAAGTATTGTTGAAACACAATATGGCTGACGATGCGGTTATGATTTCTCGCGTTGGCTTGCCTGATGAACAAGTTTTCGTAGGTCTTGATAATATGCCTAAGGACAAGAAATTAAACTATTTGTCCACAATTTTGGCAAAACGTAAAGATCGTTAATCGACTGTACCCTGATATCTCTATGGTTTTGGTGAAAGCCGTATAGATAGTAGTAATAAGAGGTAATACATATGAATACTGTACCCATTCCACGTGTTGTTATAGCTGGTACCAATTCCGGTGTCGGCAAAACGACTATTGTTGCGGGCCTTCTCGCAGCGTATCGAGCAAGTGGCCATGGCGTGCAATCCTTTAAAGTGGGCCCGGATTATATCGATCCGGGCTTTCATAAAATTGCATCGGGCCGTGAAAGTTATAATTTAGATTCTTGGTTAGTTCCACCGGATACATTGCCAACATTTTTTGCATCCATGGCGGGTGATGCAGATTTGGCCATTATTGAAGGCGTTATGGGGCTGTATGATGGTGGCCGAGAGGGTGTGAGCAGTACAGCTCAAATTGCTAAGCAATTAGGTGCGCCTGTTGTGCTCGTTATCGATTGTAAGGCCATGGGTGAAAGCGCAGCAGCCATTGCCATGGGCTTTAGAGAGTATGATAAGGATGTGGATTTTAAAGGCGTCATTTTGAATCGTTTAGGTTCCGATAATCATGAACGCATGGTCCGTGAAGGTATGGAAAAAATAGGCGTTCCTGTTATTGGTGCTATACGCCGTGATGATCGCATGTATTCTCCTGAACGTCATCTTGGTTTGACACCGGTTACAGAAGTTGATCCTACAGAGGCTATAGCCACGATTCAGCATGCCGTGGAATCTATGGTAGATTTAGAGGCACTCTATAAGGTAGCGGCCAGTGCAGCACCTATGCCGGCACCGATTGATGCAACCATGGGAGTTACAAAACGAACAAAAATTGGCGTTGCCTATGATGAAGCCTTTTCGTTCTACTATCCAGCCAGCTTATCTGCCCTTGAAGCTCAAGGCGCTGAATTAGTTTACTTTAGCCCTTTAAAAGATAGTGCTATTCCTGATGTAGATGGCCTCGTATTTGGCGGTGGTTTCCCTGAAATGTTCTTGCAGGCTTTATCCGAAAATACGGCCATGAAGGAATCAATCCGTAAAGCTAATCAATGTAGTATGCCTATCTATGCTGAATGTGGTGGCCTTATGTACCTTTGTGAACATATTCACGATTTTGATGGTAATGTGTTTGATACAGTTGGTGTTGTGCCTGCCAATTGTGTAATGCAACAAAAACTGCAAAAGGTAGGATATGTAACGGCAACAGCTAAACGCAACACATTACTTGGCAATACAGGAACAGCTTTGCATGGTCATGAATTCCATTTCTCCACCATGGAACCAACCATTGAAGATTTCCCTTGGGCCTTTCACCTAGAAGGTGGCCGGAAACCTCAGTCCTATGATGGCGGGTATGCTACCGATAATGTGTTGGCATCCTATCTACATCTTAACTTTGCTGGTTCTCTTGAAGGGGCTAAGCATTTTGTAGATATGTGTGAAGCTTTTAGTCATACTAAATAAATCTATTATATTAGTATTTAATTGTTATATTAACTATAGATGCAGCCCTACATAGTGTGACATAGATAATAGGAGTATAGAAATGAGCGAACGTGGTTTAATTCTCGTAAATACAGGTAATGGTAAAGGAAAGACAACAGCCGCTTTAGGTGTTGTTTTACGCGCCGTAGGACAAGGCTTGAAAGTTTTGATTCTACAATTCATCAAAAGCGGTCATGGTTATGGTGAACTAGAAGGTCTGAAAAAACTGGGAGATGCGGTTACCATTAAATCCATGGGGAAAGGCTTTATTTACTACAACAGAGATAAGGTTACTGTAGAAGAACTAGAAAAACACAAAGCAGCAGCTCTAGAAGCATGGAAAACACTAGTAGAAGAAGTCAACTCCGACAAATGGGATCTCATCGTTATGGACGAAATCAACAATGCCATTAACTATGAACTCATCGATGTTAACTCCGTTGTAGATATGCTTAAACAAAAACCAGAGCGACTACATGTCATCCTAACAGGCCGCTATGCAAAACCTGAAATCATCGACATCGCTGATACAGTGACTGAAATGAACGTAGTAAAACACGCTTACGAAAAAGGCATAAAAGCGGCAAAAGGAATTGAGTTTTAGTAGGTCGAGGCGAAGCCAATGACCTACAGATGGATGGAGGCGCGTAGCGCCAAACATTCATCAAACTTAAATCGTATCAATTTTATAAATACAAAAGCAGCAAGAGTGTGCGAGGCTTGGCCGACGCACACTCTTTTTGTGATACTTGAAAGTTTTATATGATGTAGCAATAGTAGGCCTCCGGAGGCGACTTTGGCCCTGTCCCTACGGGACAGACCCGGCCGGTATTTCCCTCTCACCATGGAGTTTTCCGAAAATTTTCTAGAGTGCTGTAAAGGGATGGCTGCTGTGGTGACTTTTGGCCCTTCCGATAGGAAGACCCGGCCGATGGAGCCACAGCAGCCATCCCTTTACAAATAAATAGAAAATTTTCGAAAAAGTCCTTGATTAAACTATATCGAAAATGTATAATATAGTCATAAGCACAAGGTGCTAATATTCTTAGACATTAAGTATGTATATAACTATAACCAGGAGGTTAACTATGGCTGTACATGATTACATTAAATCTGGCGATTTCGCTACTGAAAAACACGTTCCTGTTATCGAAGCTGCTGACAAAGTAAAAGCTGGTGAAGCATTCGACGTAAAATTATCCGTTGGTAAAGACATTGCTCATCCAAACACTGTAGAACATCACATTGAATGGATTAAATTGTACTTCGTAGCTGAAGGTACTCAATTGCCTTACGAAGTTGGTGAATTATCTTTCAACGTACATGGTGACGGTGCAACAGCAAACGAAGGTCCTGTACATGCAGTTTCCGCAGGTACATTGGCAGTATCCTTGAATAAATCTGGTAAATTGATTGCTGTATCTTACTGCAACATCCATGGTTTATGGGAATCTGAAAAAGCTATCGTAGTTGAATAATAGATTGTATTTGACTGTAAAAGGCCAGCCTTAGGGCTGGTCTTTTTTGTATGGAGCGTATGACAAGTTACGAATATTAACGATTGATTATAAATACAATGTATGTCCGCTATAAAAAGAATTTTGTTCTTTTATAGTGGAAAAATACCTGTGTATACCTTTACAGTGCGGTTTGTTTTGTGGTAAAGTATATGCATGTTATTTTTTAGTACAATGATAAATGAGGGATAATAGTGGCATTAATCGTCAAAAAGTTTGGTGGCAGTTCTGTTGCAACACCTGAAAAAATATTTAATATCGTTGATCGTGTCCTTCATGAAAAGAAAGAGGACGATCGCATTGTAATAGTTGTATCTGCTATGGGGGATACAACAGATGACTTGGTAGCTTTGGCAAAACAAGTAACATCTAAACCATATGGTCGTGAAATGGACCGCTTGTTGTCTACTGGTGAACAAGTAACAATCGCATTGATGGCTATGGCATTTAATGAACGCGGTCAAAAGGCTGTTTCTTTAACTGGTGATCAAGCTGGTATTACAAGTAGTGATAACTTTAATAAGGGGCGTATTTTAGGTGTTGATCCTAACCGTGTATTCGAAGCATTGGATGCAGGCAATATCGTTGTTGTTGCCGGTTTCCAAGGTATTACCGAATACGGCGACATGGTAACATTGGGCCGTGGTGGTTCCGATACAACTGCTGTTGCATTAGCAGGTGCTATGAAAGCTGATGTATGTGAAATCTTTACCGATGTAGAAGGTGTATATTCTACTGACCCTCGCGTAGCAAAGGAAGCTTTCAAACTAGAAGAAGTTACGTATGGCGAAATGCTTGAAATGGCACGCTTAGGTGCAGGTGTAATGCAACCACGCGCTGTTGAAATGGGCTTCCGTTATGGTGTACCAATTCATGTTCGTTCTACATTCAGTAATAATACAGGCACAATTATTCGGGAGGATTATACCGTGGAATCTAACAAACACGTAATTACAGGCGTAGCCGATGATACAAATACAGCAAAAGTAGCTCTTGTGGGCGTTGAAAATAAACCAGGCGTTGCGGCAAAGGTATTTAAAGCTTTAGCAGCAAAAAACGTAGATGTGGATATGATTGTTCAATCTATTCGCTCTGTAGGTGAACCTAAGACAGACCTTATCTTCACAATTGCTCTTGATGATGTAGTATTGGCACGTGAAGTGTTAAGCGAATTGCAACAAACTGTTGATATTGAAGCTGTAAACATTGATGAAAACATGGCAAAAGTATCTATCATTGGTGCTGGCATGTTGGGTCAACCAGGTGTAGCAGCTCAAATGTTTGACATCCTTAGCCAAGAAGGCATCAATATTGAAATCATCAGTACTTCTGAAATCAGTATTTCTTGCTTGGTTGCACAAAACCGCGTAAAAGATGCAGTTCGTGTTATTCATAATGGTCTTTTGTTAAACGAACGAGGCTAATATACATGATGGATAGTCTACGTACATTTATGGACGAAATGCTCGATGATCAGGGGCGTAAGGAAGGTTTTATTAGCGACTTGTTAGCTAATTTAAAAACGCAACCTATCCCTACATTAGAGCAAGCACAGACAGGCTATACAACGGTGAGCAATTTACATGGTATATTTTATAATTATGATGCGTCAGAGGTGACCATATCTTATAAGGTTGTACCAGATATGTATGCTCCTTATACATTGAGTTTTCGTCAATTTGAGGTTGTTCTCGAAGGTCTTTTGACAAGTCGACGCAACCAAAAATGGCAAATCAAACAAGATAAATAATAAAACAGGACACTCCTATAAGGGTGTCCTGATTTATTTTGTCTTTATATGAGTCATTTATATCTCATGAATAAGAATAAGTTATAGATAATCTTTGTAATTTGATAATAATTCTTGAAAATTCGTGTAAATCTTCGTAATGTGGTATAATAGATAGTCAATAATAGATTAAGATTTTACATATATATACATTATAAACAAATTAGAAAGAAGGGTATCTATGGAACTGAATAAAATATATTCCGGTTTTCGCCTTGATCGCATAGAACGTATTGATGAAATCAATGGCACAGCCTATGAAATGAAACATGAAAAATCTGGTGCTCGTCTTATTTATATTGACTCACCAGACACTAATAAAGTATTTAATATTGCCTTTAGAACAACACCTCAAGATAGCACAGGTGTCGCTCATATCATGGAGCACTCCGTGCTCTGCGGTTCCCGTAAATTTCCATTAAAAGAGCCATTTGTGGAACTTGTAAAAGGTTCCTTGAATACATTTTTAAATGCCATGACCTATCCTGATAAAACGATGTATCCTGTGGCAAGTAAGAATGACAAGGATTTCCATAATTTGATGGATGTATACCTCGATGCTGTTTTCTATCCACGTGCCGCAAAGGATCCAGAAATCATGATGCAAGAAGGTTGGCATTATGAGCTTGACTCTGTTGATGATGAATTGACCTATAAGGGTGTTGTATTTAATGAAATGAAGGGGGTTTACTCCTCTCCAGATTCCGTATTAGAACGCGAATTGATGCATTCTTTGTTCCCTGATACAACATATGGCGTTGACTCCGGTGGTAATCCAGATAATATTACGGATTTGACCTATGAAAAATTTAAAAAATTCTATGATGTGTATTATCACCCATCGAACAGCTATATTTTCCTATATGGCACAATGAATATTGAAGAACAATTGCGCTTTATTAACGATGAATATTTGAGCCATTTCGATGCTATCGAAATCGATACTGAGGTGACTGAGCAGGCTCCGTTTAAGGAAGGTAAAGTAATTACGTATCCTTATAGTGTGGGTTCTGATGAAAGCACGGATAATCGCACGTTACATGCTTTCTCCTATGTATTGCCAGACGTAACACCAGAACAAAGCCTTGCTTTTGAAGTGTTAACACATGCTTTATTGACATCTCCTGCAGCGCCTTTAAAACAAGCGTTGGTGAAAGCTGGCATTGGTTCTGATGTATCTGGTTACTACCTAGATAGCATCCGTCAACCAATTTGGGTTGTTCAAGCTAGCGGCTCTAACATGGATAAACAAGGTCAATTACAAGAAATTGTTGAATCTACATTACAACAATTGTGTAAGGATGGCATCGACAAGGAATTGTTAGAGGCTTCTCTTAATAGCATTGAGTTTACCCTTCGTGAAAGTGACTTTGGGGGCCGTCCAATCGGTTTAGCATATGTCATCCGCATGATGGATAATTGGCTATATGGCAAAGATCCAATTGAGTTATTACACTACGAAGAAGCATTAGCTAATATTCGTAAAGGCTTGCAAGGTTCTTATTTTGAGGACTTGGTTCGTCATTCTATATTGGATAATAATCATAAGTCTCTCGTATCCTTATATCCTGAACAAGGCTTGCAAGATAAAAAGGATGCAGAGGTTAAAGAACAGTTAGCAGCTATCAAAGCTTCTATGTCGAAAGATGAGCTAGAAGCTATCGTAGAACAAACAAAACGTCTTAAACTTCGTCAAGAGACACCAGATAGTGAAGAAGCGTTAGCAACTATTCCACTTTTAGAATTATCTGATTTAAGTCCGGAGGTGGAAGATGTAGAGCGTCGTGAAAGTATGATTGGTCATACAAAAATTCATTTTGTTCCGACTTTCACAAAGGGCATCAACTATGTGGCCTACTATTTTAAACTAGATTGTCTTACTGAAGATGAATTATTCTATGCCGATATTTTAAGTGATATCATCGGCCGTGTAGATTCATCCAAACGTTCTTATGAAGATTTGGCAAAATTAATCAATCTAAATCTTGGTGGATTAAGTTCAGATATTACAGGTATTAGTAAAGCGGGCAAACGGGATGAGTTTGTACCTCTCATGGTTGTACGTAGTAAGGTGTTACATGCTAAATTACCTGAATTGTGCAATATCGTAAATGAAGTTATTCACGATGCTCAATACACCGATGTAACGCGTCTAACAGAACTTGTACAAGAAGGCAAAGCTATTTGGGATAATGAGGCGTTCCGTAGAGGGAATACTATCGTTAGTCAACGTGTAATGGCTAAGGTATCAAAGGTTGGTAAATTCCGCGATGATGGTAATTTAGGCTATTATCAAAAAATTAGTGAGTTAGCAACTAATCCTGCGGCATTACCATTATTGCCAGAAAAATTGGCCGATGTAGCTCGCAAGATTTTCCGTTCTAATAATGTAGAAATTTTATTCGTAGGTGAAGAACAAGAATTAGCACCATTTACAGAGTTAATGAAACCATTGCTCAGTACTTGGAATGCAGAGGCGTTGCCAAATAATGTGTTATCCATAGAACATACAACGAGCAATGAAGGTATTGTCACAGCTGGTAAGGTTCAATATGTGGCACAAGGTGGTAATTTCATTGATCATGGATTTACTCATGTTGGTGCTATGAGCGTATTAGAAACGATCTTGCGTTATGAATACTTATGGATTCGCATTCGCGTACAAGGTGGGGCCTATGGCGCATTTGCTAATTTCTACGACGATGGCAATATGATTTTCTGTAGTTATCGAGATCCAAATCTTGTGGAAACACTTAATGTGTATAAAGAATTGCCTGAATATCTACGTCAATTTACATTAACAGACCGAGAAATGCGTAAATATATTATCGGTACTATGAGTGGACTTGATTTACCGATGACACCTGCATTGCGTGGACCTCGTGCTATGGGGTTATACTTCAGCGGTGCCAATATTGAAGATAAGGTAGCATTTAGAAAACAAGTCATTGCTTGTAAGCCAGAAGACATCGTAGCTCTTGCAGATGTTGTAGAACCTGTGTTACAGGATAATCATATTTGCTCCATGGGTAACGAACAAAAAATCAAAGATGCTGGTGTTTTTGATAGTATCGTATCCCTTGGCTAATATATAGTTTGTAAACTGAGGTCATCCTCACCATGTGTTAATATAATAATGTATTAATATAATAGTATATTATTAGAGTGCCATATAAGGAGATACTATTTATGAAAGGACGATTCGCACCTAGCCCAACGGGGTATATCCACCTAGGGAATGTGTGGATCGCCCTTTTGTCGTATATATCTACCCGCAATCAGCATGGTATCTATGTGGTACGCATGGAGGATATTGATTTACAACGATCTAAGCGCTCTTTAGGGGAGGCTTTGTTAGACGATTTAGAATGGCTTGGCTTTGAATGGGATGAAGGCCCTCGTGTGGGGGGACCAGAACCATCATATTGGCAGAGTGAACGGTTACCAATGTATGATGAGATTTTGCAACGATTAGAAGATACAGATTTAATCTATCCTTGCTTTTGTAATCGTACTCGCTTACAATCAATTGCTTCCGCACCTCATCGAGGTGAAGTCGTTCATCACTATGACGGGCATTGTCGTAATTTGGATAGTGCTACGGTACAGCTAAAAAAACTTGAAAAGAATCCGTCTATGCGTATTAAGGTAACTGATTCTACTATGGAGTTCAACGACATATACCAAGGTCTACAGCATTTTGTACTGCGTCAAGGTGTTGATGATTTTGTGTTGCGCCGCGGAGATGGGATGTATGCCTATAATTTAGCGGTCGTTCTAGATGATATATCCATGGGGGTTACAGAAATCATTCGCGGTCATGATTTACTGGAAACTACGGCTCAACAAATGTATTTATATAGTATGTTACAGGCTGAGCCACCATGCTATGGCCATGCACCGCTGCTCATTGATAATGACGGACATAGGCTTTCAAAACGGCAGAAAAGTATAACTGTAAAAGAATTGAGAGATAACGGATGGTCAGCAGAGCGTATTTTAGGTGAATTAGCCGTATTAGCAGGATTGATACCTAAATGTGATGCACCAAGTATCTCATTAGAAGCATTACTAGAACATACAGCGCGAACTGAAGAATTACGTTGTGAACATATTGTTTTAAAAAAATCGATATAATATATTGACAGTTTTCGATATTAATATATAATAGTATATAAGAGGTGGTAAGAATGACTATTAAAGATGCGTTAGCTGAAAAAGTTTGGGCTGTAATAGGTGCCACTCATAAAACCGATAAGTTTGGGTATAAGATTTATAAGTGCTTAAAAGAGCATGGATATGAAGTCTATCCGGTTAATCCAAATGTAGAGAGTATCGATGGTGATACTTGTTATCCGAGTCTATCTGCGTTGCCAGTTGTTCCTAGCGTTGTTGATTTTGTAGTACCAGAAGCAGCAGGGCTTGCAGCAATTGATGAATGTAAACAGTTGGGCATTAAGATGATCTGGTTACAACCAGGTGCGGATAAACCCGCAGTCTTGGCTAAGGCTCAAGAGGTAGGTTTGGATTACATTCAAGATTGTGTATTAGTTCAATTGCCTTAGGAGGAAATAATGAGCGAATTAAAAGAGTTAAAAACAGCAGAATATCAAGATCTTCTTAATCAAGGTGGCGTAACAGTTATTGATTTCTGGGCACCATGGTGTGGCTATTGTGTACGTATGATGCCAGTTATCGAAGAAATCGCTGGTGAATTAGAAGGCAAAGCAAACTTTGTAAAAGTAAATGCTGATGAAGAACCAAGCTTGGCTCGTGATTTACAAGTAGAAGTATTGCCTACATTTGTAATTTTGAAAGATGGCGAAGTAGTAGATCGTAAAATTGGTTTCTTGCCAAAAGGTGATTTACAAGGTGCTATCGAATCTAAATTCTAATTAGATTAATAAACGGTAAAATATATAAGGCCTATTAATGTATACATATACATTGATAGGCCTTTTTTATCTGTGTAAATAAAAATACAAGTAAAAATATTAATTAAATATAAAATGAAGAGGAAAATTTCTATATCGGAAAAATTTGATAAACAAGGCTTTTTCAAGATTGTTGCCATATAAAACGATGAGTAAAATATGAAGCATAAGTTTAACTTATTAAAAAAACGCTTTAATTTTAAAATATCTTGTGCTAGTATTTAATTAGATATTGTGAATATTTAGTGAAGTATATTCCAGTATTTTCATTTATTTCATCTGTGCGGGGTGAGAGCCGCATAAGTTGGGAGGGAACTTAATATGAATAAGGTATTCAAAGTAGTATGGAGTGCGACTAAGAATGCATATGTAGTAACATCTGAGTTAGCTAAGTCGCATCAAAAAACAGCAACTACAATTGTAGCTGCAATTTTGTTAAGTGCCAGTTTGGGTGGAGGCATTGCTTCTGCATCCACACCTGCAGATTGGTATAGAACTGATCTTATTGGTAGTCAAAAATGGTTAACACCTGGCCAAGGTAGTCAAGCAGTTGAACAACAACCAATTGATTTACATCAACAAGATCAACAAGATCAACAACAATGGCAACAAAGCCAACAAAATCAACAACAAGGTCAACAATGGCAACAACAAGACCAACAACAATGGGGCCAACAATCTCAAAAACAAGGCTCTGGTAAGGTTATTGTTGATTTAACTAATATTAAAAATCAAGTTAACCAAAATACTTACAATATTAGCGTATTGAAAGATAATGTTAACTGCCTTAATAGTAAATTCTATTGTTTAGCTGATAAGGTATCTAAAAATACATTAGCGATTAATAATCTTAATGTAAAAGTTGATACACTTAATAACAGTGTGAAAAACATTGAAAACAAAGTTACAAATAATGTAACTAAAAATGTTATCAACAAGGTTACTAACAATGTTATTAATCAAGTAAACAATACTGTAAACGCAAAAATTGATGTTAAAATTGAAGAAAATAATAAGAATATTATTAATCAAGTAAATAACAACATCAAAAAAGAAATTCAAAATAATAACACTACTATCATCAATCAAGTAAATCAAAATATTGATCAAACGATTAATAATAAGATTGAAAATAACAATACAACGATTATTAATCAAGTAAATCAAAATATTGATGCTAAGATTGAAAATAACAATACAACAATCATTAATAAAGTAGACCAAAATATTGATGCTAAGATTGAAAAGAATAATACGTCTATCATCAATACAGTAAACAAAACTATTAATGAAAGTATTCAAAACAACAATACTGTTATTAATAACAACATTAAAAATGAAATCAATGCTAACAATGTAGAAATCAACAAGACTATTAAGAATGAAATTAATGCTAATAACACTGTTATTAACAATAATATCAAAAATAGCATTGAAGCGAATAATGTTGAAATTAACAAAACAATTGTTAATAAGATTGACGAAAATAATGTAAAAATCAATCAAAATATTGCTAATGTTAAAAACGAATTACAAGCGAATATTAACAAGGTAGATGTTAAGGTTGATGCTAATAGTAAAGCTATCAACAACTTGACTGTTAACGTTAACAATAACAGCAAGTCTATTGCTGACTTGTCTAAACAAGTTAACGAAAACACTAAAAATATCACTTTTAACAATACTATTGCGATAGAAAACCGTAAACTTATCGGCGATAACAAAAAAGACATCAATGATAATAAAAAAGCTATCGAAGAGTTGAAAGGTAAAGTTGGTACTACTATCAACAACATCAACACAACAATTGATAATAAGATTAATGAAAACAACACTAAGATTATTAATCAAATCAATAAAGATGTAGACATTAAAATTGATAATAGTAAAACAAATATTATCAATACAGTAAACACTAATATTGATAATAAAATCAACGCTAATAACACAGTTATTAACGCTAACATTGATAATAGCATTAAACAAAATAATGTCGAAATCAATAAGACAATCAAAAATGAAATTAACGCTAACATCGACAATAGCATTAAACAAAATAATGTCGAAATCAATAAGACAATCAAAAATGAAATTAATGCTAACAACACAACTATTATCAATAAAGTGAATGCTGATGTTGATGCTAAGATTAATAATGTCAACACTACAATTAACAATGTGAACACTAAGGTTGATGGCAATACAACTAAAATAGAATTTAATAATAATCGTATTAATACTATTCTTGACGCTATGGGCAACCATGAAGGTCGTTTACAAGCTGTAGAAAATGATGTTAAGAACATTAAAACTGATTTGAGCAATACTACAAATCAAGTCAATATCAATACAAAAGATATTGCTGATTTGAAGGGTAAAGTTGGTCAAAATATTGGTAATGTTCAAGTAGATATCAACAATATTAAAAACGATATTACAAACATCAATAAGAAGATTGATCAAAACGATATTGCTATCAATACAAAAGTAGATAACAAAGTTAATGAAATCAATACTAAGATTGACAACAAAGTAATTGCTATTGATCAAAAAATTGATAACAAAGTAACTGAAATCAATGCAAATATTGATAACAATGTAAATATTATTAACAAAAAAATCGATAATAATGTAAATATTATCAATACAAAAATTGATAATAATAATATTACTATCAACAAAAAAGTTGATAATAAAGTAAACGAAATCAATACTAAGATTGATAACAAGGTTAACGAAATTAATGCTAAGATTGATAAGAACGATGTAACTATCAATACGAAGGTAGATAATAAAGTTAATGAAATCAACGCTAAGATTGATAATAAAGTAACTGAAATCAACACAAACATTGATAACAAGGTTAATGAAATCAATACGAAGATTGATAACAATGTTATCGACTTGAGCAAGAAAATAGATGCTAATATCGTTGATGTTAACAAGAAAATTGATGCTAATACAACAGCAATCAATAATGTTAATGTTCGTGTAGATGGTGTTAAAGGTGATGTAGCTGGTCTTACTAAACGCGTAGATCGTCATGACGAACGTTTAGACTACTTGCAAGGCAATATTGAAGATAACTCCACACGTATTAGTGCTAATGAAGATGATATCAAGAAATTAAAAGGCCAAATTGGTACAACAATCACTAATGTTGAAAATACAATCAATGCTAAGATTGAAGCCAATAACACAGTGATTAGAAATGATATCAACACTGCAATCACTAATAACAACACTGTTATCAATAAGAACATCGAAACAGCTATCAATAATAACAATACAGTAATCAATAATAATATTGAAACTGCTATTGCTAACAACAATACTACAATTCTTAATAAAGTTGACAAAAACATCGATGTAAAAATCAACGAAAATAACAAACAAATCAACAACACAATCAATACTAAGATTGGTGAAGTAAATGTTAAGATTGACGGTGTTAAAGGTGATTTAAATGGTCTTAAAGGCGACTTGGATGGTCTCAAAGGTCGCGTAGATCGTCATGATCAACGTTTAGATTACTTAGAAGGCAATGTTGTAGATAACTCTACACGCATTAGTGCTGTTGAAGATAATGTAAATGTTAATACTACTAACATTGCAAACAATACTAAGAATATCAATATCAATGCTAAAGCTATCGATGAATTGAAAGGTCAAGTAGGTAAATCCTCTACTGTTATCAACGATATTAAAAATCAAATCACTAATATCAACGGTAAGGTAGAAAATAACACTACTAATATCACAAATAATACTAAGAACATCGCTATTAATGCACAAGCTATCGTGGATAATAGCAAACGCATCAACGAAACAAATGTTAAGGTAGAAAATAATACTACTAACATTGCGAACAATACTAAGAACATCGCTGTTAATGCACAAGCTATCGTAGATAATAGCAAACGCATCAACGAAATAAATGTTAAGGTAGAAAATAACACTACTAACATTGCGAACAATACTAAGAACATCGCTGTTAATGCACAAGCTATTGTAGATAATAGTAAACGTATCAACGAAACAAACGTTAAAGTAGATGCTAATGCAGCGGCTATCGTAGATAATAGTAAACGTATCAATGAAACAAATGTTAAAGTAGATGCTAATACAACAGCTATTAATAATGTGAATGTAAAAGTTGATGGTATTAAAGGCGATTTAGATGGCTTAACTAAACGGGTAGATCAAAATACAAAAGATATTAATGTAGCTGGCACAATTGCTCTTGAAAACCGTAAGTTTATCGGCGACAACAAGGTTGCTATTGAAAATAATACTAAGAATATCAATATCAACGCTAAAGCTATTGATGAATTGAAAGGCAAAGTGGGTCAATCCTCTACAGTTATCAACGATATTAAAACTCAAATCACTAATATCAATGGTAAGGTAGAAAATAATACTACTAACATCACAAACAATACTAAGAACATCGCTGTAAACGCACAAGCTATTGTAGATAATAGCAAACGCATCAACGAAACGAATGTTAAGGTAGAAAATAATACTACTAACATTGCAAACAATTCTAAGAACATCGCTGTTAATGCACAAGCTATCGTAGATAATAGCAAACGTATTGATGCAACAAATGTAAAAGTTGATGCTAATGCAACTAATATTGCAAAGAATACAACAGCTATTAACAATGTAAATGTTAAAGTTGATGGTGTTAAAGGTGATGTAGCAGGTCTTAAAGATCGCGTAGATCGTCATGATCAACGTTTGGATTATTTACAAGATAACATTGCAGATCATTCTACACGTATCAGTGTTGTAGAAGATGGTGTTAAATCCAATACTAAAGCTATTGATGAATTAAAAGGCCATATTGGTACTCAAATTACAAATATCGAAAACACTATTACTAACAAAATTAATGAAAATAATGTAGTTATTAATAAGTCTATCGATAACAAGATTACTGAAAATAACACTACAATTCTTAACAAGGTTGATAAAAATATTGATGTAAAAATCAATGAAAACAACAAACAAATTAACAACACAATCAATACGAAGATTGGTGATGTAAATGTTAAGATTGATGGCGTTAAAGGTGATGTAGCAGGTCTTAAAGCTCGCGTAGATCGTCATGATCAACGTCTTGATTACATTGATGGCAACATTATTCATCATTCTGAACGTATCTCTGCTAATGAAGATGCTATCAAGAAATTGAATGGTAAAATTGGTACAACAATCACAAATGTAGAAAATACAATCAATACTAAGATTGAAGCAAATAACACAGTGATTAGAAATGATATCAACACCGCAATTTCTAATAACAATACAGTGATCAATAAGAATATTGACACTGCAATTAATAACAACAACACAACTATTATTAACAAAGTTGATAAAAATATCGATGCGAAGATTGTTGAAAACAATACGAAGATTGATAGTAAGATTAACAATGTAAATGTAAAAGTTGATGCGAATGCAAAAGCTATTGAAAACAATAGCAAATCTATTACAGCTATTCAAAATAATGTAGCTAATATTAATAGTAAAGTTGATGTGAATACAGCAGATATTAAAGCAATTCGCACTGATGTAACTAATAATACAACAGCTATTGCTAATGTATCTAAACAAGTAGCAGGTAACACAGCAAATATCGCAGATGTTTCTGCTAAGGTAAATGCTAACTCCACTCGTATCGATGCAAATGCAGCAGCTATTGGTAACTTGAATGGTAAAGTTGATTCTAATGCGAAAGCTATTGAATCCTTGAAAGGTCAAGTAGGTAAAGGTAATACTACAATCGTTAATGTTGAAAAGAAAGTTGAAAACATCACAAACAACATTAAAGCTCAAAATAGTGTTATCAATGCTAATACTGTAAATATTCAAAACAATACTTCCAACATTAACAATATTAAAGCTAATGTAGTAAATGTTGAAAAGAATGTTAACAATATCAAAGCTGATGTAACTATCGTGAAGAATGATATTACTAACATCAATGCGAAGATTGATGCGAAGATTAATATTGTGAACAACAATGTTGAAAACATCAAGAATGATGTGAAGACTATCAATAATCAAGTTACAAATATTAAGAATGATGTGACTAGCATCAAATCTGATGTAACTAGCATTAAATCTGATGTAACAACTGTGAATGCTAAGGTTGAAAACAATATTAAGATTATCAACGGTATTCAAACAGATGTATCTGGCTTGAAAGATCAAGTTGGTAAAAATACACAAGCAATTAAAGACTTGCAAAATGTAAGTGCTGATGTATCTAAGGTGAAAGAACAAGTTAATGCGAATACAATCAAAGCTAACGCTAACGAAGAACGCATTAAAAATGTTCAAAGCCAAGTAGAAGTTAATACTGATAGAATTAAACACAATACTGAAAATATCAATATTAACAAAGCTGCTATCAAACAAAATGCTGAAGCAATTCAAAATACTAATGTAACAGTTCAAAAAGTAATCAACAAGGTTGATGAACATACTACAGCAATTAATAGTGTATCTGCTCAAGTTAACAAAAATACTAACAATATTGCCACTATCAATGCATCCGTTAGTGAAAATACAAACAATATTACAAAAGTAAATAATCAAGTAACAGCAAATACTACTAACATTGCTAAAGTATCTAATCAAGTTACTACGAATATCAATAATATCAATGTAAATGCTAAGAATATTAGCGTGAATACAGAAAATATTAAAAACATTGATAGCCGTGTAACAACTAATGCAAATGCTATTGTTGGTATTACTGAATCTGTGAAAGCTAATGCTTCTAATATTAACGCTGTTAATAACCGTGTAACAGAAGTATCTAGCCAAGTTAATACAAATACACAAAGTATTGCTACTGTAACAAATCAAGTTAATGACAATACTAAATTAACTAAGGCAGTAGGTGCGATTGCATTGGAAAACAATGAACGTATCAATGTAATGGGCTTACAAGTTAACAAGAATACTGCAGATATTAGTACATTAGCTGAAGCTGCAAATTACAGCTTGCGTGCAAGTGCATTAACAATGCAAGATCATGAAACTATTGAACAACATACAGCACAAATTCAAGATAACTCTCGTCGCATTAGCAGTGTAGAACGTGAAGTTAAAACAGTAGGTGCATCTGCAGCCGCATTGGCAGCATTGAAACCTATTGAATACCATGAAGGCCAAAAAGCTCAAATCATGGCAGCTGTTGGTACATACAAAGGTAAAACAGCAACTGCATTAGGTGTTGCTCATTATGCAAATCCTGATTTGTTGTTCCACGCTGGTGCTGCTTATGATGGTGATAATGGTGTAATGGCAAATGCTGGTGTAACTATCGGTATTGGCTCCGCTCCTACAGCACCTTCCAGACCTGCATCTCCTGCAACTGTAAAAGTTCTAGAAGATAAGGTTGCTAGCTTAGAAGCACAAAATAAAGAAATTAAAGAAGTGCTTGAAAAAGTATTAGCTGCTAATCCTCAAGTAGCTAAAAAGACAACTAAATAAGATACCTCCCAAAAGGTAGGCACTGAATACCTGTCTATCTAAGGTATGTATAACCGCGTAGTACACTCGTGCTACGCGGTTTTCTTTTGATTTGAAGATGAAGGAAAATTCATAATTTCACCAATTTTTATGTTTTATTTATTGTAACGAGTGGGGGATTGTGGTAAAATTTACCATATAGTGGTGAATGAGGATTGTAAGGCGGTGATGTTAGATGTTCATGGGTGAATATAATCACACTATAGATGCAAAAGGACGGTTGATTATACCTGCCAAAATACGTGAACAACTAGGTGATCACTGTGTACTTTCGAAAGGCCTCGATAACTGCATCGCTATATATACTGCCGAAAGTTGGGAGCAACTTTCAAAAGCATTACAATCATTACCATCTAATAAAGCAAATGCGCGTGCTATCAAACGGTTTTACTTTGGTAGTGCCGCAGAACTTGAATTTGATAAACAAGGCCGAATCTTGGTGCCAAGCGCCCTTCGTGAGCATGCTGAGCTACAAAAGGATGCGGTTATTATTGGTACTGGTGATAAGGTTGAAATTTGGAGCCGCGAACGCTTTGATGCATATGATGCGGAAGTGGCTGACAGCGTAGAGTCCTTGGCTGAAGGATTAGAAGGCATTGTGTTGTAGGAGGCTATCGTGGAATTTAATCATGTCAGTGTGCTGTTGAATGAAACGGTGGATTCTGTTGTTACCAATCCTGATGGTATTTATGTTGACTGTACCTTAGGTGGCGCTGGTCACGCTCATGCCGTAGGTGAACGATTGAGTTCACAAGGTATGATTATCGGTTTAGATCAAGATGAAGATGCCTTAGCGGTAGCGAGACAACGCTTGTCTGATTTAACTTGTCAGGTTATGACGATACCTACAAATTTTTCAGATTTAAAACATGCTTTAGAAGAGCAAGGTATTTATGAAGTTGATGGATTTATATTCGATTTAGGTGTTTCTAGTTATCAGCTGGATACACCGGAACGCGGTTTTTCGTATATGAATGATGGACCTCTTGATATGCGTATGGATAAAGAGGCACCTATTACTGCGGAAATCGTCGTGAATGAATATGAATCTGATAAATTATTACAGATTATCCGTGATTACGGTGAAGAACGCTGGGCTAAACGTATTGTTGAATTTATCGTGGCGGCCCGTAATGAAAAGAGAATTACCACTACTGGCGAATTGGTGTCAATTATAAAAAAAGCTATACCAGCAAAAGCAAGACAGGATGGTCCACATCCCGCAAAACGTACATTTCAAGCGATACGCATTGAAGTGAATCGAGAACTTGCTATTTTGCATGATAGTTTTGTAGATGCTGTGAGTATGTTGAAGCCAAAGGGGAGAATTGGTGTTATTACATTCCATTCCTTAGAGGATCGCATCACAAAACAAACATTTAAAGAGCTAAGTACAGCTTGTATTTGTCCGCCAGAATTACCAGTATGTGTATGTCATCATAAGGCTGTTCTTAAGGCTAAAAATAAGGCCATTGAGCCTAGTGCAGGGGAAGTAGAAATGAATCCTCGTTCTAGAAGTGCAAAACTTAGAGTAGGGATTAAATTGTAGTATTGGAAGGGGTTATTTTAATGTTAGCGAGAAAGGCTGTTGTGGGCCACGTTAAACGTGATGTGTTGCTAGGTGTACAAGCGAGAAAAGCGAGAGCTAGTGTTGTTTTTGATATTAGTCCATTGATGAGACAAATCATTCAAGGTATAGCAATCCTTGTTGGTTTTTTGATGATCATGATGGCTATGAACGCATATACTACAAAATTAGGTTATGAAGTAGTTAAAACACAACAAACTGTAGTACAATTAGCAAAGGATAATGATACCCTTGATGTAGAGGTGGCATCCTTAAAATCTCCAGTACGCATTCAAAAAATTGCGGAAGAACAATTGGGGATGGTTTTGCCTGATTCCTTTGTGTATAGCACTAAAAGTACGACTTCAGAACGCAATGTACAAACGAAACAGCAAATTATAGATTAGCAGGCAAAAGCAGCTCTTATGGGCTGCTTTAATTTGCGTATATAGAGGAGAATGTAGTATGAAAACCTTAAAAGATATTATAAGTACGTTAGATGTACAACAAGTACAAGGTGATCACAATGTATCTATTCAAGATATAACAGCTGATTCTAGAGCAGTAAAACCAAATAGCTTGTTCATCGCTCTTGGTGGGGCTACAGTTGATGGTCACAATTACATCGATAAAGCGGTTACTGCTGGTGCTGTTGCCGTTATCGTATCAAAACAGGTTACTGTGCCTGATGATGTGTGTGTTATCACCGTTTCTGATACACGTCAAGCTATGATGGCGTGTGTTCCATACTTCTTTGATTACCCAGCTAATCGCATGCGTATGATTGGTGTTACAGGCACAAATGGTAAGACGACTACGACTCATATGATTCGTCATATTCTTAAGGCTCAAGGTCACAAGGTGGGGGTCATTGGTACTGTCCATATTATGATTGGTGATACAAGTTATCCAATTCATAATACGACACCAGATGTTGTTGATTTACAGCATATTTTGCATCAAATGGTTCAAGAAAATGTGGAATACTGTGTAATGGAAGTATCTTCTCATGCATTGGCACTCGGCCGTGTTAGCGGTGTTGAATTTGATACGGCCGTATTTACGAATTTGACGCAAGATCATTTGGATTTCCACAAAACATTTGAAAATTACTTGGCTGCTAAATGTAAATTGTTTGAACAAGTTAGTGCAGCTAATCAAGAAAAAGATAATAAAGGTGCTGTTATTAATATCGATGATTCCTATGGTCATCGCGTTATGGAAAAAACTACGGCCCCAACGATTACGTATAGTACATTAGGCAAGGGTACATTGAATGCATCAGATGTTCATATGTCTACTAAGAATAGCCAGTATACTGTGAATTATAAGGGTGAAAGCTACCCTGTATCGATGAATACAACCGGCTTGTTTAATGTGTATAATACATTGGCTGCTATTGGAGCTTGTTTACAAGAAGGCATCTCCATGGAAGCGATTGATACGGCGTTAAAAACCTTTAGCTCCGTTCCTGGACGTTTTGAATTAATCGAAGAAGGGCAAGATTTTGCCGTTGTTGTCGATTATGCTCATACACCGGATGGGTTGCAAAATATTTTAGAAACTGCAAAGGCAATTAAAGAAAATCGTATCATCATCGTATTTGGCTGCGGTGGCGACCGCGATGCTACAAAACGTCCAATTATGGGCCGTATTGCAGCAGAGTACGGTGATAAGATTTATGTAACATCCGATAATCCGCGTACCGAAGATCCTGTACAAATTGTTAAGGATGTTGAAGTGGGGGTAAAAGAAGCACTTCGCGACGGTACTTCTTATGAGGTAATTGTCGATCGTAGAGAGGCAATTAATCATGCAATTCATGATGCAAAAGCAGGTGATATCGTTATTATCGCTGGTAAGGGTCATGAAAATTATCAAATATTAAAAAATGAAACAATTCATTTTGATGACCGAGAAGAGGCTCGAAAAGCTCTTAAGGAGATCTAATATGGCAGAATTTACATTACAAGAAATAATTGATGCTACTAGTGGCACATGTAAGGGCGATGTAAGTTTACAATTTAAAGATATATCTACAGATACGCGTACGATTGAGGCGGGATATGTATTTGTAGCCTTGCGAGGCGATACATTTGATGGTCATGATTTTATTAATACGGCCATTGAAAAAGGGGCAACAGCAGCAATCGTTGAAAAGGGACGCAGTGTAGACGGTATTATTTGTGTTGAAGTGGAAAATACGCTAAAGGCATACCAAGACTTGGCGAACTTTCACAGACGACGCTTTCAAATTCCTGTAGTAGCCATTACTGGCTCATCAGGTAAGACGACGACAAAAGAAATGGTAGCCGCGGTTCTTAGTACTGAGTTTAATGTATTAAAAACAGAAAAGAATTTTAATAATGAAATTGGTTTACCAAAAACATTGTTGCAACTTTCACCAGAACACGAAGCCTGTGTTGTAGAAATGGGGATGCGTGGATTAGGTCAAATTGAAGAATTAGCCCTTATTGCAGAACCGACAATTGGCATCATTACAAATGTAGGAACTAGTCATATTGAATTGTTGGGCTCTCAAGAAGCCATTGCTGAGGCAAAGGGTGAATTGATTAGATGTTTAGGCCCCGATAGTGTGGCCATTCTAAATGAAGATGATCATTTCGTAAAGGCCATGAGTTCCATTGCAAAAGGAAAAACTGTTACTTACGGTATTCATAGCAATGCTACGGTAATTGGCAGTCATTTACGCTATAAAAAGGATGGCATTAAGTTCACCTGCAAATGTTATGACGAAGTATTTGACGTATTTTTGCCTATGATTGGTGAGCATAATGTGTATGATGCATTAGCTGCTATTGCTGCAGGTCGTGTGTTAGGCGTTAAATCTAGTAAGATTAAAAAAGGTCTTAGTGATTTTACAGGCACACCTATGCGTCAAGAAATTGTAGCATTCGAAGACATTGTTATTCTCAATGATGCGTATAATGCCAATCCTTCTTCTATGAGTGAGTCCATCAAAGCATTGGGTCAATTAGAAGGTAAACGTAAAATTGCTATGCTCGGTGATATGCTTGAACTAGGTGATTTTACGGAGGAAGGCCATCGACAAGTTGGCAGATTATTGGCCGAAGAAGGATATAGCGTTGTATTTACCTTTGGTGAGGCAGCAAATTTCATTGCTAAAGAAGCGAAATTAGCAGGTTTAGAGGTACATCGTTGTAATAGTCATCTCGAAATGGCCAATGCCTACAATGATATTCGTGAAAAAGGCGATGTTATTTTGGTAAAAGGTTCCAGAGGTCTTCGAATGGAACGTGTTGTAGAGGAATTAAAAGAACGTGAATAGAGGTTATAACGGCTAGATTCTTCTAGCCGTATTGGCCGTTATTAGAGAATAGGGGAGTAATATGATTTACCACATTCTATTAGCATTTGTAGTGACATTTATAATTACATTAGTATTGGGCAAAATTGGTATTCCTATGCTTAAATCATTGCATGCTCAACAAAGTATACGTGAGGAAGGTCCTGAAAGCCATCAAGCTAAGGCTGGCACACCGACTATGGGTGGTGCATTTATGATGGTAGCTCTTACGATTGGTGTGGCTATTTTTGCACCATGGAATGTGGCTACAGGTATGTTGTTATTCCTTACACTTGGGCATTGTTTACTCGGATTCTTTGATGACTTTGTAAAAGCTGTTAAAAAACGTAATCTTGGTTTAACTGCAAAACAAAAATTATTAGGTCAATTTATTTTAGCGGCTATATTCTGTTACTTTATTACTGAAATTATGGTCATTCCTACAACATTATGGATTCCTGTTGTAGATGCACATATCCAATTAGGCTTTGCCTATTATATTTTAGCTTTCTTGATCATTGTAGGCGCTACTAATGCGGTTAATCTTACAGATGGTCTCGATGGTTTAGCATCTGGTACATCCGCTGTAGCAGCGATTGCGTTTTCTGTAATTGGTTTGATGATATACTCCACTGAAAGTTCTGTGGCTGCTGAAAGCGTAGCCTTTTTTGGGTCCATTGTAACAGCCGTATGTCTAGGCTTTTTGGTATTTAATATTAATCCAGCTAAGGTATTTATGGGCGATACAGGCTCCTTGGCTCTTGGCGGCGCCTTTGCAGGCATGGCTATTTTAACTAAAACAGAATTATTACTCGTAGTGATTGGCGGTATTTTCGTAATGGAAGCCTTATCTGTTATCATTCAAGTCATTTCCTTTAAAACACGAGGCGTGCGCGTATTTAAGATGAGTCCAATTCATCATCATTTTGAGTTATCCGGTTGGTCTGAACAAACTGTAGTTAATCGCTTCTGGTTCGGTGGTGCTGTTCTAGCCATTTTAGGGGTTATACTTGCAACTGTAACAATTTGATATAAGAAACGTATCTTTTCAAATTGATAGTTAAGTACGTGAAAATGCTTAACTTGAACGGCATTTAATGGTATTCTTATAAGATGAGATAAAAATTTTTCGTGCTTAGTGATTTAGGTGATATAAATGGATTATGGAGAGAAAAATATTCTTGTTCTTGGTGCTGGTTCCAGTGGAATTGGTGCCGCATGGGTATTGGCACAGTTACATGCAAATGTAGTTTTAAATGATTATAAACCAGTAGAGTTTGAACCATCTACGCGTAAACGACTGGAAGATGCTGGTGTAACTATCATTACGGGGCGACAAGATAATAACTTACTTGATGGTGTAGATCGTATCATCATTTCTCCGGGCATTGCCTTATCCATTCCAATCGTACAAGAGGCTTTGCATCGTAAGATTGATGTAGTAAGCGAAGTAGAGCTTGCTTATGATGTTTGCAAATCTCCTATTTTAGGTGTTACTGGCACAAATGGTAAAACTACTACAACCACCCTATTAACGCAAGTTATGGAATCTACTGGCCTTCCTGTCAAGGTGGGCGGAAATATTGGCGACTCCCTAAGTGAAGCCGCGTATCATATGCCAGAAGGTGGCTATCTAGTAGCTGAACTCTCTAGTTATCAATTAGAAACGATTAAATCCTTTTGCCCATTAGGCGCTATTGTATTAAATGTAACGCCTGATCATTTAGTACGTCATAAGACGATGGAAAACTATGCAGCTGCGAAGGCTCGTATTTTTATGAATCAAAATCCTGAGAATTTTGTTGTCCTCAATGATGATGATCCTATTGTTCGGGCTATGAAAAAAGATGCACATAGTAAGGTTCTCAGCATTAGCCAACATCATAAGGTTGATAGCGGTGCGTATTTTGAAGGGAATACATGCTATGCCGTATTAGATGGTAAAGCTACTCTGGTTATTGATACAGAACATATCCACATTAAGGGATCTCACAATATTGAAAATATATTGGCTGTAATTGCCTTAACATATGCTTTAGGTGTAAAGGTAGAGCATATTAAACATACCATTGAACAGTTTCATGGTGTAGAACACAGATTGGAACGGGTTACAACATTCCATGATGTTACATTTTATAATGATTCTAAGGCTACTAATACAGACTCTGTAGTAAAAGCTTTAGATGCCTTTGATAAACCAGTCATTTTATTGGCTGGTGGTCATGATAAGATGACGCCTTTGGAAGACTTTATGAATATTGTGAAAGCACATACTAAAGAGGTCATTTTTATGGGGGAAGCAGCAGATCGATTTGAATCCGTTGCTGTAAAAATGGGTGTTCAACATATTCATCGTGCACAGTCTATGAAAGAGGCTGTTGCATTGGGGTATCAATTAGCAAAAGCTGGAGATATTGTATTGCTTTCACCAGCATGTTCTAGCTTTGATTGGTATAGTTGCTTTGAAGAGCGGGGCGAAGATTTTAAAAACTGTGTTAGAGAATTAGAGGAAAGGGGCTAAGGGCGTGAAACGAATCATCATTTCTGGCGGTGGTACGGGTGGTCATATTTACCCGGCTATTACGATATATAAGGAAATCATGAAACAGCAACCTGATGCTAAGGTCCTCTATGTGGGAACAGAACATGGTTTAGAAGCTGATTTGGTACCGAAGGAGAACATTGATTTTGTTACATTACCTGTACAAGGTCTGCAACGAAAACTTTCATTAGGTACATTGGTAACAATGGGGAAAACGGCATTTTCTCTTATAAAGGCCAATTTAATTATTTCAGAATTTAAACCAGATGTTGTTATTGGCACAGGTGGTTATGTATGTGGTCCTATTTTAATGGCTGCAGCATTACGCAATATTCCTACATTAATTCAAGAGCAAAATGTTATTGCTGGTATTACGAATAAAATCTTGAGCCGTTTTGTTGATATAGTCGCAGTTGGTTATAATGAAGCAGCCAAATCGTTTGGTAAGGCGAAACGTGTCGTATATACGGGTAATCCAGTACGCCCTGATGTACTTGTAGATTCTCGTGCAGATGGTCGCCAATTTTTTGGGCTGTCTGATGATATTTTTACAGTCCTTATTGCTGGTGGTTCTCGTGGGGCACGTACGATTAATACGGCCATGATAGATGTACATAAACATTTTCAAGGTAAACCGGGCATTAAGTTGGTACACATTACAGGGAATGGGGAATATAACACTGTATTAGAGCAACTAGGTATTGACGATGGTACTGGTTTGGGAGAATCATCGTTGATTTTGCCATATTTACATGATATGCCAAAGGCGCTAGCCGCTACGGATTTGGCTGTATTTAGATCTGGTGCTATCGGACTGGCTGAATTGGCAGTACGTGGTATTCCATCTATATTGGTGCCATATCCTTATGCTGCAGAAGATCATCAAACGTATAATGCGCGCATTTTCGTACAAGAAGGGGCTGCGCATATGATTGTAGATAAGGTTTTGACGAGCCATGATTTAATTGGTGAAATCGAAATGTTTATGGCAAATCGTGAATTATTGGCTCAAATGGGGGCCAGTGCGTTGCGTTTAGGTAAACCGAATGCAGCTCATGATATTGCTGAATTAGCGTTATCTATTGCGAAATAGTTAAGGAGAGTAATTATGTTAGAAGGTATCCATAAGATTCATCTCATCGGTATAGGTGGATCTGGTATGCGCGCTATTGCGAATATTTTAATTCAAAAAGGATATGAAGTATCTGGTTCTGATGTTAAAGAATCTGATGTAATTGAACGTTTTAGAAAAATGGGGGCTACCGTTCATATCGGTCATAATGCTGATTATGTACAAGGTGTAGATGCTGTGGTTCGTTCCACAGCTATTCGTGAAGATAATCCGGAAATCGTAGCAGCAAAGGAACAAGGTATCACTATTTTACATCGCTCTGACATTGTAAAAGCCGTATTGGATGTTACAAATGGCATTGCCGTAGCCGGTGCTCATGGTAAAACATCTACTACATCAATGATTGGTCAAATTCTCGTAGAAGGACAAATGGAACCAACTGTTATTATCGGTGGCGAAGTTGATTACCTCAAGGGGAGTAGTTGTTTAGGTAAGGGTGAATACTCTGTTGTTGAAGCCGATGAAAGTGATGGTTCATTCTTAAAATTAAGACCTAAGACAATTGTTATTACGAATATCGAAGATGATCATATGGATCATTATAAGACGATGGAAAATCTATTGAATGCATTCTGTCAATTCGTTGAAACATTACCTGTTGATGGTAAAGCAGTTGTTTGCGGCGACAATGATAACATTCGTTATGTTATGAGCAAAGTGGAACGTCAATTTATCACATATGGTTTAGAAGAGTCTAATGATTATGTAGCAAAAAATATTCACTACGAAGATAGTTCTTTAGTTTACGATGTAGTTCGTAAAGGTGAAACATTGAGCAGAGTGTCCTTACGTGTGCCAGGTAATCATAATGTGCTAAATTCTTTAGCATCTTTTATTGTGGCCCACGAATGTTGTCACGTTCCGGTTCCATCCATTGTGAAAGGATTAGGTAAATTTATCGGCGCTAAACGTCGTTTTGAAACAAAGGGCCACGTAGCTGGTGTATGGGTAGTCGATGATTATGCTCATCATCCAACAGAAATCAAAGCAACTTTAAAAGCCGCTAAGGAATTAGAAAAACATCGTGTTATCTGTGTGTTCCAACCTCATCGCTATTCTCGTACATCCTTATTGAAAGACGAGTTTGCTACGGCTTTCACCAGTGCAGACGGAATTTATATGACAGATATATACAGCTCTGGAGAAGATCCAATTAGCGGCATTGATGGTCATACAATTCCGAATATTATTAGTGAAGTAACGCATCAACATGTAAATTATGTGGAAGATGTAAATGATTTGCCAGCAGTCCTTGCTAAGGTGGTACGACCAAATGATTTGGTTATTACTATGGGGGCAGGTTCGATTAATCAATATGGTCCAAAGTTATTAGCGTTATTGGAAGAAGGTTTACAATGAAAGATAAACATATCATCATATTAATGGGTGGTCCATCTGCTGAGGCTGAAGTATCTCGTAGAACTGGCGCAGCCATCGCAGAGGCTCTGATTAGCAAGGGGTATCACGTTTCCACATTAGAACTAAATCCTCGTACTGTATTACAAGACATTGAAAACCTTAAGGGCGATGTTGTATTTAATGCGATTCACGGACGTTATGGTGAAGATGGTGCCTTGCAAGGTGCATTAGAGATGGCTGAAATTCCATATACTGGATCCGGTATCATGGCACATTCTGTAGGAATGAATAAAAAAGTAAGTAAAGATGTATTCAAAGGCGCTCACATTCCTACGGCGGAATCTATTTCCTACAATGGCAATCTACAGTCGAAAGAAGATATCATTAAAGATATTGAATCTAAATTCTCCTTGCCGGTTGTATTGAAACCAGCAACACAAGGTTCAAGTATTGGCGTTACCATTGTAAAAGAAGAAGATCAATTGGCTAAAGCTGTTACAGAGGCGCTTACATATGACCCAATTCTTGTGGTGGAACAATATTTAAATGGTCGTGAATTTACCGTTTCTGTATTAGATGGTAAGGCATTGGCTATTATCGAAATTAGACCTCATTCTGGTGAATATGATTACGCTAGTAAATATACAGCAGGTGCTACTGATTATTTAGTACCGGCTCCAATCAGTGCTGATATGACAAAAGAGATGCAAGCTATTGGTGAACTTGTATATCGTGAAGTACAAGCGAGTGGGGCAATTCGCGTTGATGTCATGACTGATGATAAAGATAATATGTATGTATTGGAATACAATACGATTCCAGGTATGACGGCTACTTCTTTGGTGCCAAAGGCTGCTAAAGAGGTGGGCATAGATTTTCCTGAATTATGTGAAAAAATCTTATTAACAGCAGGTTATGGGAAGTTTTAAATGCTGTAGTATGTAAGGAGAGTAGTTATGGATGATTTTAAGCAACATCCACCCAACTCAAATCAGATAGATACGGAGCATCATAGACCCGACTTTCTTCATCCTGAGACTGAGCCAATCCACAAGGATGATGGGGATTCAATACATAACAGTGAGCGTGAATTAGCTCGTAAACGTAAACAAGAGAAAGCGGAGGTTAGAAAGAAATTTCTAAAAATAGGTGGTGTTGTAGCCATAGTGTTGTTAGGCTTATTTAATCTACCTATTCCGCTTGGTTCTATTAAAGTTATTGGATCTGATAAGGTTACTGTACAGGATGTAGAGGTTGCTGGTGATATTGGGGAACCAGTCAATGTACTTCGTATCAATAGAGAAAACTTGCGACACCGATTATCAAAGGATCTTCGTATTGAAGACGCTCAAATTGGTTACGAATTGCCGTTAACAATGGTGGTCCGTGTAGTCGAGCGTAAGGCTATTGCTGTGATACCAGCTCAATTTGGGTATTTAACCTTGGATAAGAATGGGCAAGTGATTGCATCTGATAGTGTCATTGAAGACACGACGGTGCCTATGATTTCTGGTGTTAAGGGTGGTAATATACTGCTAGGTGATATGGTTACCGATAAGCCGATTGTACAGGCTCTTGATTATCTGCGTGCCTTAGATGATGATACATTTAAGCAAATTGCAGAAATTAATATTGGTGATCCTAATAATATGATGGCGTATACCGTATCAGGTATACAGATTCGACTAGGCGATGGCGAAGATTTGAAAAGCAAAGCTGATTTAACAGCGTCTATGCTAAAAGATTTACCTAAGAGTCAAGGTAATGTTCAATATATAGATGTTAATCCGTCATCTCCTTTCATTAAAACCGATAAGGTAACGGTGCAACCAAAATCTAATAAATCTAAGTCAGACACTAGCCAATCTGAGAAAAAAGATACATCAAAACAAAGTGCTAATGTATCAAAATCAAAACAAGATTAATTATAAGCACAAAAAGGGTGGATGATGTTGTGAAACACGAACGATGGGCTATTGGTCTTGTCAGCTTTGTATTGGGATTTATGGTGATTACTCAGTACAAGATGACACAAGATAATATTCAAGAGAATATACGGCTACAACGAACTGGTGATTTGGTGGCTCAGTTAAAAGATGCAGAACATGAAAAGGATGCTTTACTAAAGCAAATTGAGCAATTAAAAGCAAGTGGTTCTGGTTCTAGTGCAGATGAAACATTACTTCGCAAAGCCGCATTGACTAATGTCAAAGGACCTGGGGTGACCGTTCTAATAGAGGATAGTACTAAACCAATTCAAGGGGGCGAAAATCCTAACCTATATGTAATTCATGATGAAGATATTCTTCGTATCGTCAATGAATTACGAGCTGGTGGTGCTGAAGCATTGGCGATAAATGATCAACGTTTGATTGGTACGTCTGAAATCCGTTGTTCAGGTCCTACGATTACCGTGAATGGTAAGGTGTATGGCGCTCCATTTACAGTTAAGGCCATAGGGGATCCTAAAACATTGAATTCAGCCCTCACTATGCGTGGAGGTATTGTAGACTCTTTAAAACATTGGGGCATTAAGGTGACCATAAAAGAGGAGCCATCCATTGCCATTCCGGCATTTACCGGTTCTTATAGAGAAGAGCATTTACAATCAAATGAGTTAGGAGGTAAAGAATGAATATTTATATCTTTGCTATCATTGGACTCATAGTAGGTGTTGTGGTAGGATGGTTTACACCATTACATATTCCAGCAAGCTATGCTAATTATACTTCTGTAGCTGTGCTAGCTGCATTAGATGCGGTGTTTGGTGGCAGTCGTGCCGCATTAGAGAGACTATTTGATTTAAGTAATTTTATCAGTGGATTCTTCTCCAATGTAATACTTGCTGTTGTATTAGTATATATTGGTGATTTAATTGGGATTAATTTATACTACGTTGCCTTGATTGGTTTTGGGTTACGAGTTTTTATTAATTTAGCTGCTATTCGAAAGAACATTATGACTAAACGTTTCTAATTATCAAGATTCGATTATAGTTGTAGTGGAAAGTTTTTAATTTTTAGTGTAAAATAAATGTAATTGTTATAATTAACTCAGTATATAAATAGATGTATTCGCATTTATATTGACAGAAATAGATAACGATAAGAGGAGGAAGTTCGATGTCTGATTTTGCAAATATTAAAGTTATCGGTGTCGGTGGTGGCGGTAATAACGCTGTTAACCGCATGGTTGAAAGTGAACTAAAAGGGGTTCAATTCTTATCCGTTAACACTGAAAGCCAAGTACTTGAATTGTCCAAGGCTGATGTAACTATTCAAATCGGTGAAAAAGTTACTAAAGGTCTTGGTGCTGGTGCTAATCCACAAATCGGTGAAGCAGCTGCTCAAGAAAGTCGCGAAGATATCATTAAAGCTCTTGAAGGTGCTGATATGGTATTCGTAACTGCTGGTATGGGTGGTGGTACTGGTACTGGTGCTGCTCCTGTAGTTGCTGAATGCGCTAAAGAAGTGGGCGCATTGACTGTAGGCGTTGTAACAAAACCTTTTGCATTTGAAGGTAAACGTCGTCGTGCTGCAGCAGAAAAAGGCATTGAATTCTTGACTCAAAAAGTTGATACAATTATCGTTATTCCTAATGACAAATTGTTACAAGTTGTAGATAAAAAATGCTCCTTGTCTGATGCATTTGGTAAAGCTGATGATGTTCTTCGCCAAGGTATCAAAGGCATTTCCGATTTGATCCAAATTCCTGGTTTAATCAACCTTGACTTTGCAGACGTTAAGACTATCATGACTGAACAAGGCGAAGCTTTGATGGGTATTGGTGTAGCTACTGGTGAAAACCGCGCTGCAGACGCTGCTAAGATGGCTATCAACAGCCCATTGTTGGAAACTTCCATCGATGGTGCTAAAGGCATCTTGCTTAATATTTCCGGTAGTGCAAACTTGAGCTTGTTCGAAATTAACGAAGCAGCTGAAATTATTTCTGATGCAGCAGATCCTGATGCAAATATCATCTTCGGTTCTGTTATTGATGAAAGCTTGGGCGATAGCGTTCAAGTTACAGTTGTTGCAACTGGTTTTAACTCCAGTACTAAGAATGTTCCAGAATTCGGTAAAACAACAACTGCTGCACGTCCAGCAACAAATACATCTGCTCCAACAAGTGGTATCCCTGATATCCCTGTATTCATGAAACGCTAATATTTAATATATATACTTATACAATATTAGAATAAAAGTAACTTATTAAGACACATATTTATGTGTGTATAGGAGGTACAAATGAAAAAATTAGTATTATTATCTTTAGCTGCAACAGTGATTACTGGCAGTGCATTCGCTGCATCCGTGCCTGTAACTAAAATCAGTGATAATTCCACAAAAATTCAAGCTGATTATGCGTTCAATCAACGCGTATCTAATAGCGGTGGCACTAACAATGATGGCTTTGGCGTATCTTTAGAACATGATTTAAGCAATAAATCTGCTCTTCAATACTCTTATAACAAAGTAAATGCTAAAAATGGCGATATTAAAGATCACCAATTGGCTTATGTTTACAAAGTACATCCTAATGTAAATATTTACGGTGCTGGTACAGCTATCCGTACACATGACACTGAGTTAGGTGTTCAAGCTGGTGTAATTGGTCACGTGCCTTTGACTGACAAAGTGAATGGCTTTGCTAAAGCTGGTTGGGGCAACGATATTAAACAATCCTATCAAGTAGGTGCTCAATATGAAGTTAAACCTAACATTGATTTGAATGTTTATTATGGTTATGACAAATATAGCGTAAACGATAATGACAAGACTTCCAAAGGCTTACATGCTGGTGTAGGTTATACATTCTAATCGTCATATATGCAATTGAAACCACTCATCTTTGATGGGTGGTTTTTTGTATTCACTCATGTATACAATATTTTTCATGAATACTCATTGTATAAATGCTTAACTTTAGGTATGATATTGATGTAATAGTTCTTTTTAGTTAGGATGGTGTATGCGATGACAAGTGTAGCAGCGAAACACGCAAGAGGAAAAAAATTAAAAGATGTAATCTTTGTAACTGCAGGACAGGCGGCGGAAGATACAAAATTAAATGGTCGTGAAAATGTAGTAAATGGTACTTTGGGTGCTATTTATGATGAAGAAGGTAATTTAGTATTCTTAAAAACTGTAAAAGAAGAATATTTAAATTTATCTGACACCGAACATATTGGATATGCCCCTATTGCAGGGATTCCACAATGTTTGGAATGTGCTGAAAAAGAATGCTTTGGCGACTCTCGTCCTGATGGCTTTATTCGTAGCATCGCAACCACTGGTGGTACAGGTGGTATTCATCATTTGGTACATAACTATACTGAACCTGGAGATGAAGTATTAACCGCAGATTGGTACTGGGGTGCATATCGTATTATTTGTAGTGATAATGGACGTACACTTGTTACATACTCTTTATTTGATGAACATAATAACTTTAATCATGATGCATTCCAACATCGTGTTAAGGAATTAGCTGCTAAACAAACAAATGTTGTTATCTTATTTAATACACCAGGTAATAATCCTACAGGATATTCTGTAGAGGATAAGGACTGGGATTCTATTCTTAGTTTCTTGAAAGAATTAGTTGCTATTGGTCGCAATAACGTCATCATTGGTATCGATGTGGCTTATTTGGATTATTCTGGTGAAAAAGAAGAAGTCCGCGCATTCTTTAAAAAGATGGGGCAATTACCAAAGGAAATCCTAGTTTGTGTATGTTATAGCTTATCTAAGGGCTTTACAATGTATGGTCAACGTGTTGGTGCTATGATTGGTATTTCTTCTGATGAAGAAATCGCCGATGAATTCTTAGAAGTGAATAAATCGACTAGTCGTGCAACCTGGTCTAATATTTGTCGTCCAGCAATGCGCACTATGGCTAATATCGTTTCTGATCCTGATAAATTTAAGGCTTATGAGGACGAACGTAATTGTTATTATCAATTGATTCGCGATCGTGCAGATATCTTTAAACAAGAGGCAGCACAAGTGGGCTTACCTATGTTGCCATATCGTGGTGGTTTCTTTATAACTATACCAACTGATTCTGGTACCGCTATTTGTGAAGAACTTAAAAAAGAACATATTTATTGCATTGCGTTAGGCAATGGTATTCGTATCGCTGCATGTGGTATTCCTAAATTCCAAATGAAGGGATTAGCTGGAAAAATCTATGATGCAATGAAACGATTAGGCAAATTATAAAGAAATGAATTTAAAAAGGCACTTCAAATTGAAGTGCCTTTTAGTGTTAGTGAATGTCCTTACGTTCTTTAATTTCTTCATCTGCCTTTAACGCTAAGTTTTCAAGCGCTTTTTTAGGTGCTGTTCGTTCACCTGTTTTAGGATCAACAAATTCAACGCGATCTAAGGTGTCTGTGATTTGTCCTTTAATAAAGCCTAAATAGATGTTATATAGCTCTTTCTTTTCGGCTAATTCTTCAGGTGTTAGTTCTTGACCAGATTTTTTCTTAGCTGCTAGTTCATTTATACGTTTTAATGTATCATTTATATTACTCATAGTTGCCTCCTGTATTCTATATTAGAATAACATGATTTATTATAACATAGAACTTAATGAATACGTATGGTAAGATATAAATTGTACGAGTTCGTACTTTCACAGGTGAGAAAGGAGTTTATCGTGCGTGTTACGAAAGCAATTAAAGCAGAACAATTAGCATTATTAGAAGAACATTATATTGATGCTAAACCTGCTCTTGAATACACAAATGGATTTGAATTATTAGTCGCTGTTGTGTTATCTGCACAGTGCACAGATCAGAGGGTTAACATTGTTACAAAACGATTGTTCCCTGCATTAAATCATCCTGCTAAGATGCTAGAAATTGGTGTTACAAAACTAGAAACTCTTATCAAGGATTGTGGTTTGTATAAATCGAAGGCGAAGAATTTGATTGCCACTTGTCATATATTGGTAGAACAATATCATGGAGAAGTGCCACGTGAATTTGATCAGCTCATTGAATTGCCCGGTGTAGGTCGAAAAACGGCAAACGTTTTGGTATCCGTATTATTCGGAACACCAGCTATTGCGGTGGATACACATGTGTTCCGTGTAGCAAACCGATTGAAATTAGGTATTGCAAAGACGCCAGAAGAAATGGAACAAAAATTGCAAAAGGCTATACCAAAAGAGAAGTGGTCTGCAGCTCATCATTGGTTGATTTATCATGGACGACGTGTTTGTAAGGCCCGTAAGCCTCTATGTGAAACTTGTTTTTTACATCATCTTTGTCCGTCAGCAGGAAAGGTTTAATATGAAAAAGAATAATGAAGAATTTATTGCTCTTTGTGCCCAATATGGCATAGAAGGTATTGATATCGTCAATGAATTAATGCGTTTTAAAGTATTAGATCAATTGCTCTCCAGCAATGCAAATTCTCGTGAATGGGGTGTTACACCAGAGGATTTGTATGGATTAGCAGAGAAGTCTACTGTTGAATCCTTTGGACCTATTCCATATGATGTAAACACATTCCGTGCATTGTATGGACCATCCTTTACGGTAGAGCTCTTTGATTTTATTAGTGATACTGGTATTCTAGATGGCCTTGATGTGGGGACTGTATGGGAGTCGCCTGTACGTGAAAGTATAGAAGCTCATAGCAAAACGGGGGAACTCGTGTTATATGCTTATGTAGAAGAATATGCTGGCATGATAGAAGAAATCTTGCAATCCTATGAGGATAAAAAGGTAGTACTTTATACAGCATCTCCTATATGCTATAGCATTATCTCTCGATTATATCCAATGGCTCAGATTATTAATCAATGGCCTCATCGTAGCTATTTTGACCATATCTTTACAGGTACTGTTGGTATGTTCCAATCCTCTGAAGATATTGTAGAAGAGGTAGCTAATGGTTTGCATAATTTAGTTCCAGAAGGGACTGCTCAATTGTTCTTACCAGCAACGATGGCACAAAATCAATTGGGATTGAATAATATGGCATTACAATTCTTTTTGAACCAAAAACGTGTAGAATCTATTCGTGAATGGACTCCACTTGGGGCTTATGAAATCATTTATGGTAAATATGATGTTAAAAAGATGCGCGTAGGCCTTCGTGAACGAGTTGGTGATGACTGGAAAGCTATTAATTATATTCCATTGCCTCATGGCGTCTTTGCTCAATTACCGGTATTTACTGTATTAAACTACGGTTTGTCTTTACGCTCTATTTTATTGCCTGGCGGTCAAACTGATGTAACTTTAGGACAGGATGGCATTTATTGTATAGATAGTCGTGTTTCAGAACTAGGACGTGCGGCACTCCGTGAAAATGGAGCGTATTACTTAGCTTTTACCCGCTATAGTGACCATGTAGAGGTGTCTATGGGTACAGAAGCACCAAGTACGGGTGTATATTGGATGTTCCCTGATGTAGAATTGGCATATATGTGGTATACATATTTCTCTAGCACAATTGGGCAAACATTAATGCAAGAGATTTCTATGCTCGTTCAAACAGAAGAATCCTTCGGCTATATGCTTAGCAGCGTACGTCGCCGTGTACTCGATGTAAATGATGAATCGCTACTAGTTAATGCGGCCAAAAATATTGATGAAGCGTATAAAGAGACTATCAAATCTGCACGAGCATCATGGCAAGAAAATATGAATTCTTTGGGTGCTGATGTAATGCCTCCGACGACATCCATCGATATTGAAGACTACAGTGACTATAAAAAATAATTGTCAATATAGGTAATTTGGTTTACAATATATCGTATCGATTTAGAACTACATAATTTGACACATAGTGTACACTATAATTAGGTGAGGAGGGAGGTAACAATGGCTGTTATTAATTTCGAAATTTTCAAAGTTATCGGCACATTATCTGAAGATAAAGATGGCTGGAAAAAACAACTTACATGCACAAGCTGGGGGAAATATAATCCTAAATTTGATCTTCGTGCTTGGGATAGCGAATATACAAGTATGAAAAAAGGGATTACTCTTTCCTTGGAAGAATTGATTGCATTACGCGATCTTTTGAATGAAAGTGATTTAGAAACTATCTTAGCGGAAGCAATTGAAGAAAAACAGGCTTCTAAAGAGTAGTGTAAGAGTATAATACATTTGTGACAAGTGAATAAAAAATGAGAAGGAACTCTGTTATAATGAAGTTGCTTAATCCA
>OKWZ01000059.1_pt1 | contig 104185 bp, 86 predicted proteins | sample 1607111 | NCBI WGS metagenome assembly OKWZ01 (sample SAMN07501042, study PRJEB24779) | human gut metagenome | reverse complement strand
CCCTAAGACATCAATCATCTGTTCTCCAATGACTAGTCTAAAAACTAGTATTAAGACTATCACTTATTTAAGTGATACTGGTTGTCTGGAGATTCAGGGGGCCAGTCTACCAGTTACTGGGATCAGTATTGATTGACGTATTAATTCCATCGCTGGGCAATACCGTTTATCTGGTCACGATCATCGGAACTCTGTTTGCACTGGTCGGTGCAATTGTCACCACTATTCCGGAATACAGAGCCTCGAAAACAATGAAGAAAATGGAGGTATAATCATGAAAGATTATCTACAAACTGTGACGGGCCCCGTCGCCCGTGAAGATATGGGGCTAACACTTCCTCATGAACATCTGTTCAACAATCTTTCCTCTGTTGTGGATGCTCCTTGTTATCCTTTTTCACAACGGCTTGTTGATAAAAAAGTCACGGCAGAAATCCAGTGGGCATTAAAACACGATCCTTATTGCTGCGCTGATAATATGGACCGCAAACCTATTGAAGATGTGATCTTCGAAATTAATAACTTTATCTCGCTCGGTGGTCGCACCATTGTTGATGCCACAGGGTCTGAGTCTATCGGACGAGATGCGCAGGCATTACGAGAAGTCGCATTAAAAACAGGTCTGAATATTGTTGCTTCCTCCGGTCCCTACCTGGAAAAATTTGAAAGCCAGAGAATTCATAAAACGGTTGATGAACTGGCGACAACGATCGATAAAGAATTGAATCAAGGTAAGCGTCAACGGAGCACCGTATTGACGCTTATTTATTGGTGAGAACTACGTTCCATGGCAGGAGTTCGTCAACACGGTTGGAGGGCCATTCCGGCAGTATGCTCAGAATATGGCGCAGATACGCTTCCGGATCGATACCGTTCAGACGGCAGGTGCCTGCTTTTCTGGCAACAAGCAGGAATCTCAGCGCTGAAGCAGGAATTAGAGGTAAAAACGCCCTACCGGGCCATGAATCACCCGGTCATTGGAGTAGTAACCAAAGCAGATTTAGCCAGCATGGAACAAATATCTTTGGTGAAAAGTTGGTTACGGGAAGCTGGAGCGCACAACGTGTTAGTAACCAGTGCAGTTAATAACAATGGAGTTACAGAACTTTTTGCCTTGCTGCATACAGAAGAAGGCTGTTGTTAATTTCGATTGGTTCTCGGATGAGAATGATGACGGTGATACACAGATAAGAATCAATGAGCAATGAGGGTTGCCGGGCAACCCTCATTGAATAAAACGGGAATTACTTCGCTTCGCCGTTTTTCATTTCGCCCATAGCTTTCAGCTTTTTGGAGATATCGCGGCGTTCTTTGGAGAGCTCGGCATTTTTGATGATGTAATCGTCAACGCGATCTTCATAGTCACCTTTCATGCTGGCGATGATGCCCTGGATTGCTTCAACGCTCATCCCCGGCTTGATGTAATCGCTCAGGTTGTCCAGCAGCAGGACGCGCTTCTGGTTGTCACGGATCTTTTTCTCAACGTCCTGAATTTCACGTTGCAGTTTGTTCTTACGACGGAACAGACGAACAAATTCCAGTACGTCCTGGAATGAAGGCTTGGTAGTTTCCATTTTTATACCCCTGATAATGTGAGAGTCGGATTCGTTTAAGCAACCGCTATTCGTTAGGGCCAACATTACTCATAGCTGCCGCAGATGACAATGCTTTTATCCCTTTTCACTATCATACCCTTTATCCTTGCTGAATCGAAGCAGCAGCAAGATGATTCTGAAGTTCAGGAATTATTTGCGCAAGGCCCGGCAAATCAGATTCGATAGCAACTCAAGCTGATGCGCCGTTTCCATGTTCAGCCACACATAACCATAGATTGGTGTTTCCACAACCTTCAGGTCATGGTGGTTATTGAGCAACTGACGCAGCTCTTCCACAGCATCGTTCAATTTTTCCGTATTGGCAAAAACCGGCTGCGGATTACCTTCGTACAGCGCATGAACAAGGCTCAGCAGTATTTGCTGCATCATGTGCTGGGTATCACGAAGTTTTTGCGCGTTCAATAACACGAAATGGCTGGGGCGCGTGGCCCAGTATGCATTGATTTGCAACTCCAGCATACAAACCAGATTGCGGTTAATGGTCTGGATACCTTCATATATCGATTTTGGAATACGGGTTTCTTTGCTGGCGGGCGCAATCAGTCCACGCATTTTCACGGCATCGGTCAGGAGTTTTTGTAGATGGCTTTCCAGACGTGGGCGTTCGAGTAAGTTCGGTGAGAATGCAGATTGATAGACCCGATTATACTCGGTCAGACTTTTCGCCAGTTGAATGCGCCAGTGGATGAACGCCCGTTGTGGCCAGATACCGGTAAACAACATTGCCAGTAAAGAGCCGAGGATCACATCGCCGCTTCGCCATAACGCCGTATCAATTTCACCTGTCGGGGAACCCACAACAATTGCCAGCGTCACCCCAATCAATAAACCTTGATACGGTTTCTTGCCCAGCGCCAGCCAACCGCAAAGGAACATGGCCGCCGCGCACCAGACTAACATCAGCGGTAACGAGATTAACTCCAGTTGCAGAGCGATAAGACCTAAAATCGAACCCAACACCGTACCGCCAATACGCTCAAAGGCGCGAGGGACAACGTTACCCCAGAACGAGATTGGCCCCATAATCACCACCATGGTGACCAGCGGCCAGGTGCTTTCCGGGATAGTAAACAGGCGGATAATGAGAAAAGTGAGCAGGAATGCCAGCGCGACCCGAGTACCATGCACAATGCGGTAATGGCGGTATACCCGGATTTCAAACGGGCTTAATGACTTATCGGCACGCACGCAGAAACTCCGTAATGAGATTAAAAGCGCTCATAACTCATCTGTCGGCCAGAAGGCGCGCCTCTGAATTATCCGACGGACAAACCGGGAACAGTGTAATTTCCCGGCAGGAGCGAAAAAATTGAAAGGCGCATCTTACTCTTTTCGCTTTCAAAAAAAAGAGTGGTCATCGCGTTAACACACCGCCCTGAGATGAATTAGTGATGTTTTGGCTGCACCGCAACATACATTTCGATATCCCAGTACCCATCTTCCGCGCCATTGTTCAAATAAACCTCGAAGCAGGGCTTTGGTAACATTTCATAAGCACTGTCCTGCAAGAGACTATTAAAGAACTGATACCAGGGTTTAGCAAAATCATCACCGACTACACGAGCTACCGCCACCGCATACTGACCACCTGTAATTTCTGTCAGAATGACGCCCTCACTGTTTTCGGGAAGCGTAAAGTAACCCGGCACCGTCACGACGGTGTCGCAGCGTAATTTTTCGGCGGGTGTTTCATCTGGATTGTCGTAATAGACAGCAACCCACTCCTTCGGCACAATATTTTTGCTATCTACCCACATCATCAACTGCTCAAAGCCTTTCTTTACCGTCTGTTCCCACGGGCCAACGAGATGGAAACCTGCAACGGTACGTTTCTCTTCCTGCTTAATCTCGTAGTTCATGACGCCTCCATTGGTACTGTTTTTATATACAGTATAGTTGCAAAATTAAAACCACAAGGAATGAGTGTTGATTATGCGAGCAGACTCGCACTCCTGCCAGTCTGCTGCAAAAGAAAGGTCAGGCCTTATGGTGGAAATAATCACTCAGGCGAGAAAACATGCTGCCTTCCCCGACAGATTCCAGGGTAACCAGCGGCCAGTGCGCCACCTGTTTATCACGGTCGTAAAGTTCAATTTCCCCTACCCGCTGATGGGCGCTAATTGGCGCGGTGAGTTCTTTACCATCAAGGGTATATTTGGCTTTGATATGTGGAATTTCGGCTTTCGGTAGCACCATCCAGAACTCTTGTTCCGTTCCCAGGTCGATATTTTCTTTATCGCCATACCAGATGCGTTCCGTTCCGACCTTTTTCCCACGGTGCAAAATTTGCACCGTAGTAAAGTTTTGTTGCCCCCAACGCAGTAATTTTCTTGCCTCTTCCTCACGACCTTTTGCACTGTCAGCCCCCATTACCACTGCAATGAGACGACGCTGCCCATCTACAGCCGAAGCAATGAGATTAAACCCGGCACCAGAAGTATGACCCGTTTTCAGGCCGTCAACATTCATGGTTTTATCCCACAACAACCCGTTACGGTTTTGCTGGGTGATACCGTTCCAGGTGAGACTTTTCTCACTGTACATATGATAAAACTCGGGCTCGCCGTGGATGATAGCACGAGAAAGCACAGCTAAATCATAAGCCGAGCTATGCTGGCCAGGTGCATCCAGACCATGCACTGTTTCAAAATGCGTATCCTTGAGATGCAGCTTCTCGGCATAGTTGTTCATCATTTCAACAAACTGCCGTTGCCCACCGGCAATATAGTCAGCCAGAGCAACACAAGCGTCATTTCCGGAATCCACAATTAAACCACGGCTTAAATCACGTACCGATACGCGATCGCCCTCTTTCAAAAACATCAGTGAAGAACCGACAAACACCGGATTATCTTTCGCCCACGCATCGCGCCCCACGGTGACAATATCGTCTGGCGTAATGCGATGACTATCGATAGCGCGATCCACGACATAACCCGTCATCAGCTTTGTCAGGCTGGCGGGATTGCGCTGTTGATGCTCATTACCCGCGGTGAGGATCTGACCGGTGGTGTAATCCATCAATACCCAGGACCCGGCATGAATCTCTGGAGGCTGAGGTGAAAAAGGAATGTTTTCCGCCGCAAAACCAGACGATAAGTTAAAAACGAACAAAGAAGCAGCAATAATAAGACGGCGTTTCAACAGCAAACCCTCAGGAGTTTCAAATAGCTGTTCTTTTTACGGAAATACTTATGAACTGGCTGGAATAAAGTGCAAGAAAATGTGACTACCCTCTCATTTTTATCTGACATGATCTGTTGCCACTCGCTGCCAAATTGTGGCGCTAAAGCTGATTAGCACGGTGATATTTGATACTCTGGCAGACAGCAGAAATAACGGATTTAACCTAATGATGAATGACGGTAAGCAACAATCTACCTTTTTGTTTCACGATTACGAAACCTTTGGCACGCACCCCGCGTTAGATCGCCCTGCACAGTTCGCAGCCATTCGCACCGATAGCGAATTCAATGTCATCGGCGAACCCGAAGTCTTTTACTGCAAGCCCGCTGATGACTATTTACCCCAGCCTGGAGCAGTATTAATTACCGGTATTACCCCGCAGGAAGCACGGGCGAAAGGAGAAAACGAAGCCGCGTTTGCCGCCCGTATTCACTCGCTTTTTACCGTACCGAAGACCTGTATTCTGGGCTACAACAATGTGCGTTTCGACGACGAAGTCACACGCAACGTTTTTTATCGTAATTTCTACGATCCTTACGCCTGGAGCTGGCAGCATGATAACTCGCGCTGGGATTTACTGGATGTTATGCGTGCCTGTTATGCCCTGCGCCCGGAAGGAATAAACTGGCCTGAAAATGATGACGGTCTACCGAGCTTTCGCCTTGAGCATTTAACCAAAGCGAATGGTATTGAACATAGCAACGCCCACGATGCGATGGCTGATGTGTACGCCACTATTGCGATGGCAAAGCTGGTAAAAACGCGTCAGCCACGCCTGTTTGATTATCTCTTTACCCATCGTAATAAACACAAACTGATGGCGTTGATTGATGTTCCGCAGATGAAACCCCTGGTGCACGTTTCCGGAATGTTTGGGGCATGGCGCGGCAACACCAGCTGGGTGGCACCGCTGGCGTGGCATCCTGAAAATCGCAATGCCGTAATTATGGTGGATTTGGCAGGAGACATTTCGCCATTACTGGAACTGGATAGCGACACATTGCGCGAGCGTTTATATACCGCAAAAACCGATCTTGGCGATAACGCCGCCGTTCCGGTTAAGCTGGTGCACATCAATAAATGTCCGGTGCTGGCCCAGGCGAATACGCTACGCCCGGAAGATGCCGACCGACTGGGAATTAATCGTCAGCATTGCCTCGATAACCTGAAAATTCTGCGTGAAAATCCGCAAGTGCGCGAAAAAGTGGTGGCGATATTCGCGGAAGCCGAACCGTTTACGCCTTCAGATAACGTGGATGCACAGCTTTATAACGGCTTTTTCAGTGACGCCGATCGTGCAGCAATGAAAATTGTGCTGGAAACCGAGCCGCGTAATTTACCGGCACTGGATATCACTTTTGTCGATAAACGGATTGAAAAGCTGTTGTTCAATTATCGGGCGCGCAACTTCCCGGGGACGCTGGATTATGCCGAGCAGCAACGCTGGCTGGAGCACCGCCGCCAGGTATTCACACCCGAGTTTTTACAAGGCTATGCAGAAGAGATTCAGATGCTGGCGCAGCAGTATGCCGACGATAAAGAAAAAGTGGCGCTGTTAAAAGCGCTTTGGCAGTACGCGGAAGAGATTGTCTAGTTTGAAGCCTCCGCCGCTGATACGGCGGAGGACAATGTTGGGTCAGGCTTTTTGAACGGTGATGCTCCACGCAGCATCGCCAATCTGCTGATAATCGGTGATGGCATGTCCTTCTTCTGCCGCCCATTGTGGGATTGCTTCTGTTGCCTGGGTGCAATCAAACTCAATTACCAACTCATCGCCGCTGGTCATTTCTGCCAGTGCTGCTTTTGCTTCTATGAGTGGAAACGGACAGACCTGCGTCACCACATCCAGCTTTTTAATCGCCATCTTTACACCTTACTTAATTTGCCGCAGCAGTCGCCAGTCGCGCCTTACGCTGCGGTCGAACATACACAAGCCAGGACGCAGTCCAGACACCGAGAATCATAAATACAAGGCCAACCCAGCCCTGCCAGGTCATCATTGCAGTCATAACCAGTCCATTACCGATAGAGCAACCACCTGCAATACTGGCACCGAAGCCCATCAGTACACCACCTAACCCGCTACGTAATGTTGTTTGTGCATCAGCTGCGCGAACGCGGAACTCACGGCTCCCTTTGGCTGCAATAAATGACCCCACGAAGATCCCTAACACCAGGAAAACGCCCCAGTTAATGTATTTCACGTCACCCGCGACCAGAAATTGCAGAATATTGGCCGTTGGGGAAGTGATTCCTAACCCAAACATGCGTCCGGTTGCTTCACTCAGGGGCCAGGCTAAAAGCGCAATCAAACCGATGAGTACAGCAGTGACAAAGGGATGCCAGCGTTTTTCAAACAGAATATGAGCGATCCCGGTTCGGCGCGGCGGTAAGGTCGCGACTTTGAGTTTTGGCTTCTTCAACTCTTTCATCACCACCCAGAGCGTTATCACCAGCAAAACGGTAACCAACGGCCACACAGACAAATTAAAAGTCTCAGCAATAGAGTTATGTTCAGTACTGTAGTGCTGCAAGGTTTGATTTAAACCACTGGCATGTGGAGAACGCATCACCGCACTCATCACCATATAAGTGAAAAGCGCGATCCAACTGCCGATCAATCCCTCCCCCGCGCGATACCAGGTCCCGGTGGCACATCCACCCGCCAGAACAATTCCCAGCCCGAAGATATACCCACCTATAACAGTACCAAGCCACGGGAACGCCCCGGCTTCGTAAGTCAGTAGGCCCGCCTGAATTAACGCAAAAACCCCCACGCTTTGTACCGAAATTGCAATCAGCAGGGCATAAAACATGCGATTATTTTTCGCGATATACATATCGCGAAAACCACCAGTCAGGCAAAAACGCCCACGCTGCATGACAAATCCCAGCAGAGCACCACAAATTAGCCCGCTTAATATCATTGAAAACATAAATTAATTAACCAGATGAATGTTAATAGGGAAATTATTCATGACTGGTGGAATGCAGACCAATAACCAAATTCTCTAAATTAGAACAAATGGTTATTAATGAGGATGTCGATAAAAAAGAATAAAAAAACCGGAGCCCAATATTCATTCGACTCCGGTTTATTATTACAAAAGATGATTACGCTACGTCTTCGTACTGCGGAACCGGATTACGGAAACTCTTGGTGACGCAAGCCAGGTAAATCAGACCGATAGCCGCCCAGATCAGACCCAGAACCATTGAGCTTTCTTCCAGGTTAACCCACAGCGCACCAACGGTCAGCGCACCACACATCGGCAGGAACAGATACTGGAAGTGATCTTTCAGCGTCTTGTTACGCTTCTCACGGATCCAGAACTGCGAGATGACCGACAGGTTAACGAAGGTGAACGCCACCAACGCACCAAAGTTGATCAGCGCTGTAGCCATTACCAGGTCGAAGTTGATTGCCAGCAAGGCAATCGCGCCAACCAGGATGATGTTCATCGCCGGAGTACGCCATTTCGGGTGTACATAACCGAAGAAGCTTTTCGGGAATACGCCGTCACGCCCCATTACGTACATCAGACGCGCAACGCCTGCATGCGCCGCCATACCGGACGCCAGTACGGTAATGGTGGAGAAGATCAGCGCACCAACCTGGAATGCTTTACCTGCAACATACAGCATGATTTCAGGCTGTGACGCATCCGGATCTTTAAAGCGAGAGATATCCGGGAAGTACAGCTGCAGGAAGTAAGTTGCAAAGATGAAGATCATGCCGCCAATCAGCGCGGTCAGGAAAATCGCACGCGGGATCACGCGCTCTGCATCTTTGGTTTCTTCCGACAGGTTGCTGATGCCGTCAAAGCCGGTAAAGGAGAAGCACAGGATTGTCGCCCCGGTAATCATCGGGATAACATGCGCATCGCCAGACCAGAATGGACGAGTGCTCGCCAGCGTACCAGCGCCTTCACCTTCAAATACGCCATAAACAACCATGCCCAGAATCACCGCGATCAGCACTACCTGCAACACGACGATTACAGTGTTGAAGTTCGCTACGGATTTCAGACTACGCAGGTTAAAGGCGGTCATAAAGGCCACCAGCGCCACCACAAACATCCACGATGGGATGGAAGGCACCAGAGCTTCAAAATAAATTTTCGCCAGCAGAATGTTGATCATCGGCGCGAACAGATAGTCGAGCAGAGAAGACCAACCCACCATAAAGCCGACAGTCGGGCTAATGGATTTCTGGGCGTAAGTGTATGCAGAGCCAGCAGAAGGATAGCGGCGAACCAGCTTCCCGTAGCTCAGAGCCGTAAACAGGATCGCAATCAATGCGAACGCATAGGCTGTCGGCACATGACCATCCGTGAGGCCTGAAACGATACCAAAAGTATCAAACAGCGTCATCGGCTGCATATAGGCAAGACCCATCATTACAACCGGAACTAACGTAAGCGTTTTACGCAATTCCACGCGAGAGGTGTTTGGAGTAACGTTATGCGACATGGTCATTCTCCTTTACGGTGATAACCGTCGCGTAAGCAAAAAATTGCCCCATTTTTTTGGATTCCTCAGCGACAACAACTGTCGATTTTTAGTAAATATCTATCCGGTACGAAGCCCGGCCTCTTGGTATGAATGATTGGTTTGAAGCAAAAAATAACCGACGCTGATGAAACGTCGGTTTTTAGTCATTTTTTGACAGCGGCGCATTGTGCCTAAATGGGGGGGAAATGACAAGAGAATGAGAGGCTTGTCATAATAATTTTTCTTTAAATGGCTGATTTTCCGTCATCAGATTTTGCATAAACACCGGCGATCGCACTATTTGCTAAAATTTCATCCCGCCACCAGCCGCTGGCAAGCCCTGCGGTCTGTTCATTCCAGCCAATCCAGACGGGTTCAAAGAGAGTTTGGGCGACCACTTTCTTCTCGATTAACGCGCCACTATCGAGAAACCGTTGCGCCAGATAACGGGGTAAATAGCCGCAGCCGAGGCCGCTAATTTGCAGCTCCAGCTTGGTTTTAAAATCGAAAACGGTAATGGCTTCTTGTTCGTCGAGAAGTTGTGAGGCCGTAGAAGCGCCTGCCTGCGCAGTATCCCCCACCACAATCGCCCGATATCGCTTAATAATACGACGGTTTAACGGCTCTTCTTCCAGAGCTAACGGATGATGAGGCGCGACCGCAAAGACTTGTTCCAGATCGCCCAACCGTGAAAAACCAAACTCACTGGAAGATGGTGGCTCATGCATCGCGCCAACAATAATATCCGCTCGCCCCTGAGTCAGGGCATCCCAGGAACCACCGAGTACGCCATTGATAAACTTCAGGCGCGTCACGCTATGATGTTGATAAAAAGCTTCAATCAGTGGCGCAAGCAGAGAAAAAGGAAACGTGTCGTCCACGCCAATCACCAGCTCGTTTTCCCAGCCTTCATGCAGTTTGATCGCCTGCTTTTCCAGTTCTCGCACGGTATGCAGAACTTCCCGCCCTTTCTCTAATAACATTTTTCCGGTACGGGTGAATTTAGCGCGGTGACCGCTACGATCAAGCAATTGAATATTAAGGTCGCTTTCCAGCTTGTGAACGGTGTAACTCAGAGCGGACGGCGTCTTGTAGAGTTTGGCCGACGCCGCCGCAAAACTGCCTTCTTTTTCTAAGGCATCGAGGATCATCAACACATCCAGCAGTGGTTTCATACACGCCCCCTTGCAGTGTATGCGGCGTCCTGCTGGCGTGATCGTTTACTCCAGCGGCATTACCAGCGGATCGGGATACTGGTATTCAAATCCCAGTTCATTACAAATCCGACTGCCATCAATAATCTTACCTTTGCCGCTGTCCAGACTATTTCTGAACTGCGGAGGCTCCAGCCCCAGTAAACGGGCCATCTGCGGATAGAAAACATTACGCGCAGGGTGAGCTGGCGCGCATATATTATAGATGTGTCCGCCTTTAGGTGCCTGTAACAACAGAGTGATAGCGCCAATAACATCTTCTAAATGGACTAAATTAACACCATGTTCACCATCAGGCGCGGTTTTTCCGGCAAAGAAGCGTCCGGGATGACGTCCCGGTCCGACCAGCCCCGCAAGACGCAGAATATCGACCGAAGTACCGGGTAAATTGTGCAGCCAGTCTTCGAGTTCTTCTAATACTCGTCCACTGTTGGTTACCGGATTACGCGGGGTAGTTTCTTTCACCATGCCTTGCGCATCGCCATAGACAGATGTTGAGCTGGTAAAAATAATGCGGGGAATACGATGGGCCAGCGCGCTATCCACTAACTCTTGTACCGCTTGTAAATAGAACTCATCGCCGGAGCCGCTACGACGTGCCGGAAGCGTAATGACCAGTGCATCGGCATCCATCAGGGCATCCAGATCGTCAGAATCGCAAACTAACTCAGGCTCCATGCGAAGCAGATAGCTATCAATGCCACTCATTCGGGCCGCTTCGACACCATCTTGTGTGGTTTTACTCCCGGTGACTTGCCAGCCTCGCGCTGAAAGTGACATCGCCAGCGGCATGCCTAACCACCCTAACCCGACAATTGCGACCTTTTTCATCCGTTATCTCCTGATACACCTTAGATCTATAAGGCTACGCTAGCGTATCAAAACTGACAATTCATTCTATGAATGAATCTGTTCAATAATGATAACGACATGCTGCAATGAGCAGTGAATCGTCGGTAACCGCGTATACCAGACGGTGCTCCTCTGTAATGCGTCGGGACCAGAAACCTGACAAATTATGTTTCAGGGGTTCTGGCTTCCCCTTACCTTCAAATGGCGTTCTGCGGGTATCTTTGATAAGTTCATTGATCTTTTTAACAATTCGCTTATCTGTTTCCTGCCAGTACAGATAATCATCCCATGATTCCTCAGACCAGATTAGTTTCACTCAATAATGTCCTTTTCTGTTCCTTTGCCTGATTTCAGGCTATCGATTGAGTCCATCAATCTCCGGGCGTTAGCGGGGGAACGCAGTAGATAAGCCGTCTCTTCCAGCGAGTTGTATTCTTCGAGTGACATCAGAACACAAGCCTCTCCATTCTGACGAGTAATAAGGATCGGGGCATGATCTTCAACGGCTTTCATCATTGTTGCCGACAAATTCTGACGCGCTTCGCTGTAGCTAATTGTACGCATGTCAATCTCCTCTTTTGTACAGTTCATTGTACAATGATGGGCGTTAATTAACTATTTATTAATTAGTTTGTAGATCAAGGTATTGTCAGTGAGACGAAAATCCAGGCTTCGCTATTTTTGGTGCCGTCAGCTTAGAGGACAGTCCTCTTAGCCCCCTCCTTTCCCCGCTCATTCATTAAACAAATCCATCGCCATAAAATATATAAAAAAGCCCTTGCTTTCTAACGTGAAAGTGGTTTAGGTTAAAAGACATCAGTTGAATAAACATTCACAGAGACTTTTATGACACGCGTTCAATTTAAACACCACCATCATCACCATCATCCTGACTAGTCTTTCAGGCGATGTGTGCTGGAAGACATTCAGATCTTCCAGTGGTGCATGAACGCATGAGAAAGCCCCCGGAAGATCACCTTCCGGGGGCTTTTTTATTGCGCGGTTGATAACGGTTCAGACAGGTTTAAAGAGGAATAAGAAAATGACAGACAACACTCGTTTACGCATAGCTATGCAGAAATCCGGCCGTTTAAGTGATGACTCACGCGAATTGCTGGCGCGCTGTGGCATTAAAATTAATCTTCACACCCAGCGCCTGATCGCGATGGCAGAAAACATGCCGATTGATATTCTGCGCGTGCGTGACGACGACATTCCCGGTCTGGTAATGGATGGCGTGGTTGACCTCGGGATTATCGGCGAAAACGTGCTGGAAGAAGAGCTGCTTAACCGCCGCGCCCAGGGTGAAGATCCACGCTACTTTACCCTGCGTCGTCTGGATTTCGGCGGCTGCCGTCTTTCGCTGGCAACGCCAGTTGATGAAGCCTGGGACGGCCCGCTCTCCTTAAACGGTAAACGTATCGCCACCTCTTATCCTCACCTGCTCAAGCGTTATCTCGACCAGAAAGGCATCTCTTTTAAATCCTGCTTACTGAACGGTTCTGTTGAAGTCGCCCCGCGTGCCGGACTGGCGGATGCGATTTGCGATCTGGTTTCCACCGGTGCCACGCTGGAAGCAAACGGCCTGCGCGAAGTCGAAGTTATCTACCGCTCGAAAGCTTGCCTGATCCAACGCGATGGCGAAATGGAAGAATCCAAACAGCAGCTGATCGACAAACTGCTGACCCGTATTCAGGGCGTGATCCAGGCGCGCGAATCAAAATACATCATGATGCACGCACCGACCCAACGTCTGGATGAAGTCATCGCCCTGCTGCCAGGTGCCGAACGCCCAACCATTCTGCCGCTGGCGGGTGACCAACAACGCGTAGCGATGCACATGGTCAGTAGCGAAACCCTGTTCTGGGAAACGATGGAAAAACTGAAAGCGCTGGGTGCCAGTTCGATTCTGGTCCTGCCGATTGAGAAGATGATGGAGTGATCGCCATGAGCTTTAACACAATCATTGACTGGAATAGCTGTACTGCGGAGCAACAACGCCAGCTGTTAATGCGCCCGGCGATCTCCGCTTCTGAAAGCATTACCCGCATCGTTAACGATATTCTCGATAACGTGAAAGCACGCGGCGATGAGGCTCTGCGGGAATATAGTGCGAAGTTTGATAAAACCACGGTTACCGCACTGAAGGTGTCTGCTGAGGAAATCGCCGCCGCCAGCGAACGCCTGAGCGACGAGCTAAAACAGGCGATGGTGGTGGCAGTAAAAAATATTGAAACCTTCCACACTGCGCAAAAACTGCCGCCAGTAGATGTAGAAACCCAGCCAGGCGTGCGTTGCCAGCAGGTCACGCGCCCAGTCGCTTCAGTTGGGTTGTATATTCCTGGCGGCTCCGCCCCGCTCTTCTCAACGGTATTAATGCTGGCAACTCCGGCGCGTATTGCGGGCTGTAAAAAAGTGGTGCTGTGCTCACCGCCGCCGATTGCCGATGAGATCCTTTACGCGGCGCAGCTGTGCGGTGTACAGGACGTGTTTAACGTCGGCGGCGCACAGGCCATTGCCGCACTGGCGTTTGGTACGGAATCTGTGCCGAAAGTGGACAAAATCTTCGGGCCGGGTAACGCCTTTGTCACCGAAGCGAAACGTCAGGTGAGCCAGCGTCTGGACGGTGCGGCGATCGATATGCCCGCAGGCCCGTCGGAAGTGCTGGTGATTGCTGACAGCGGCGCTACGCCGGATTTCGTGGCTTCTGATTTGCTTTCCCAGGCTGAACACGGCCCGGACTCACAGGTGATTTTACTGACGCCCGACGCCGATATGGCGCGTCGCGTTGCCGAGGCTGTTGAACGCCAGCTGGCAGAACTGCCTAGAGCTGAAACCGCCCGTCAGGCACTGAGCGCCAGCCGCCTGATCGTGACCAACGATTTAGCGCAGTGCGTAGCGATTTCCAACCAGTACGGCCCGGAGCACCTGATCATTCAGACCCGCAACGCCCGCGAACTGGTCGATAGCATCACCAGCGCCGGTTCGGTATTTCTTGGTGACTGGTCACCGGAATCCGCAGGTGATTACGCCTCCGGCACCAACCACGTTCTGCCGACTTACGGTTACACCGCCACCTGTTCCAGCCTCGGGCTGGCGGATTTCCAGAAGCGTATGACCGTGCAGGAACTGTCGAAAGAAGGCTTCTCCGCGCTGGCTTCAACCATTGAAACACTGGCCGCCGCCGAGCGCCTGACCGCCCATAAAAATGCCGTTACTTTGCGTGTTAACGCCCTTAAGGAGCAAGCATGAGCACCGTGACTATTACCGATTTAGCGCGTGAAAACGTCCGCAACCTGACGCCGTATCAGTCGGCGCGTCGTCTGGGCGGTAATGGCGACGTCTGGCTGAACGCCAACGAATACCCCACAGCCGTGGAGTTTCAGCTTACTCAGCAAACGCTCAACCGCTACCCGGAATGTCAGCCGAAAGCAGTGATTGAAAATTACGCGCAATATGCAGGCGTAAAACCGGAACAGGTGCTGGTCAGCCGTGGCGCGGACGAAGGTATTGAACTACTGATTCGCGCTTTTTGCGAACCGGGTAAAGACGCCATCCTCTACTGCCCGCCAACGTACGGCATGTACAGCGTCAGCGCCGAAACCATTGGCGTCGAGTGCCGCACATTGCCGACGCTGGAAAACTGGCAACTGGACTTACAGGGCATTTCCGACAAGCTGGACGGCGTAAAAGTGGTCTATGTTTGCAGCCCCAACAACCCGACCGGGCAACTGATCAACCCGCAGGATTTTCGCACTCTGCTGGAGTTAACCCGCGGTAAAGCGATTGTGGTTGCCGATGAAGCCTATATCGAGTTTTGCCCGCAGGCATCGCTGGCTGGCTGGCTGGCGGAATATCCGCACCTGGCTATATTGCGTACACTGTCGAAAGCCTTCGCGTTGGCGGGGCTTCGTTGCGGATTTACGCTGGCAAACGAAGAAGTCATCAACCTGCTGATGAAAGTGATCGCCCCCTACCCGCTCTCGACGCCGGTTGCCGACATTGCGGCCCAGGCGTTAAGCCCGCAGGGAATTATCGCCATGCGTGAGCGGGTGGCGCAAATTATTGCAGAACGCGAATATCTGATTGCCGCATTGAAAGAGATCCCCTGCGTGGAGCAGGTTTTCGACTCCGAAACCAATTACATTCTGGCGCGCTTTAAAGCCTCCAGTGCAGTGTTTAAATCTTTGTGGGATCAGGGCATTATCTTACGTGATCAAAATAAACAACCCTCTTTAAGCGGCTGCCTGCGAATTACCGTCGGAACCCGTGAAGAAAGCCAGCGCGTCATTGACGCCTTACGTGCGGAGCAAGTTTGATGAGTCAGAAGTATCTTTTTATCGATCGCGATGGAACCCTGATTAGCGAACCGCCGAGTGATTTTCAGGTGGATCGTTTTGACAAACTCGCCTTTGAACCGGGCGTGATCCCGGAACTGCTGAAGCTGCAAAAAGCGGGCTACAAACTGGTGATGATCACTAATCAGGATGGTCTTGGAACACAAAGTTTCCCGCAAGCGGATTTCGATGGCCCGCACAACCTGATGATGCAGATCTTCGCCTCGCAAGGCGTGCAGTTTGATGAAGTGCTGATTTGTCCGCACCTGCCCGCCGATGAGTGCGACTGCCGTAAGCCGAAAGTAAAACTGGTGGAACGTTATCTGGCTGAGCAAGCGATGGACCGTGCCAACAGTTATGTGATTGGCGATCGCGCGACCGACATTCAACTGGCGGAAAACATGGGCATTAATGGTTTACGCTACGACCGTGAAACCCTGAACTGGCCAATGATTGGCGAGCAGCTCACTAAACGAGACCGTTACGCCCATGTAGTGCGCAACACCAAAGAGACGCAAATTGACGTCCAGGTGTGGCTGGATCGTGAAGGTGGCAGCAAGATTAATACCGGCGTTGGCTTCTTTGATCACATGCTGGATCAGATCGCCACCCACGGTGGTTTCCGTATGGAAATCAACGTCAAAGGCGACCTCTATATTGACGATCACCACACCGTCGAAGATACCGGCCTGGCGCTGGGCGAAGCGTTAAAAATGGCTCTTGGCGACAAACGCGGTATTTGCCGCTTTGGTTTTGTGCTGCCGATGGACGAGTGCCTTGCCCGCTGCGCATTGGATATCTCTGGTCGCCCGCACCTGGAATATAAAGCCGAGTTTACCTACCAGCGGGTTGGCGATCTCAGCACCGAGATGATCGAGCACTTCTTCCGTTCGCTCTCATACACCATGGGCGTGACGTTGCACCTGAAAACCAAAGGTAAAAACGATCATCACCGTGTAGAGAGCCTGTTCAAAGCTTTTGGTCGCACCCTGCGCCAGGCCATCCGCGTGGAAGGCGATACCCTGCCCTCGTCGAAAGGAGTGCTGTAATGAACGTGGTGATCCTTGATACTGGCTGCGCCAACCTGAACTCGGTGAAGTCTGCCATTGCGCGCCACGGTTATGAACCCAAAGTCAGCCGTGACCCGGACGTCGTGTTGCTGGCCGATAAACTATTTTTACCCGGCGTTGGCACCGCACAAGCAGCGATGGATCAGGTGCGTGAGCGCGAACTGTTTGATCTCATTAAAGCCTGTACCCAACCGGTGCTGGGCATCTGCTTAGGGATGCAACTGCTTGGGCGGCGCAGCGAAGAGAGCAACGGCGTCGATTTGCTGGGCATCATCGACCAAGACGTGCCGAAAATGACCGACTTTGGTCTGCCACTGCCACATATGGGCTGGAACCGCGTTTACCCGCAGGCAGGCAACCGCCTGTTTCAGGGAATTGAAGACGGCGCGTACTTTTACTTTGTTCACAGCTACGCAATGCCAGTCAATCCGTGGACCATCGCCCAGTGTAATTACGGCGAACCGTTCACCGCGGCGGTACAAAAAGATAACTTCTACGGCGTGCAGTTCCACCCGGAGCGTTCTGGTGCCGCTGGCGCTAAGTTGCTGAAAAACTTCCTGGAGATGTGATGATTATTCCGGCATTAGATTTAATCGACGGCACCGTGGTGCGTCTCCATCAGGGCGATTACGGCAAACAGCGCGATTACGGTAACGACCCGCTGCCGCGCTTACAGGATTACGCCGCGCAGGGTGCCGAAGTGTTGCATCTGGTGGATCTGACCGGGGCAAAAGATCCGGCTAAACGTCAAATCCCGCTGATTAAAACCCTGGTCGCGGGCGTTAACGTTCCGGTGCAGGTTGGCGGCGGCGTGCGTAGCGAAGAAGACGTGGCGGCGTTACTGGAAGCGGGCGTTGCGCGCGTGGTGGTCGGCTCCACCGCGGTGAAATCACCAGAAATGGTGAAAGGCTGGTTTGAACGTTTCGGTGCCGATGCCTTAGTGCTGGCGCTGGATGTCCGTATTGACGAGCAAGGCAACAAGCAGGTGGCAGTCAGCGGCTGGCAAGAGAACTCGGGCGTTTCACTGGAACAACTGGTGGAAACCTATCTGCCCGTCGGCCTGAAACATGTGCTGTGTACCGATATCTCGCGAGACGGCACGCTGGCAGGTTCTAACGTCTCTTTATATGAAGAAGTGTGCGCCAGATACCCGCAGGTGGCATTTCAGTCTTCCGGCGGTATTGGCGACATTAACGATGTTGCTGCCCTGCGTGGCACTGGCGTGCGCGGCGTAATAGTTGGTCGGGCATTACTGGAAGGTAAATTCACCGTGAAGGAGGCCATCGCATGCTGGCAAAACGCATAATCCCATGTCTCGACGTTCGTGATGGTCAGGTGGTGAAAGGCGTACAGTTTCGCAACCATGAAATCATTGGCGACATCGTGCCGCTGGCAAAACGCTACGCCGAAGAAGGTGCAGACGAACTGGTGTTCTACGATATCACCGCTTCCAGCGATGGCCGTGTGGTAGATAAAAGCTGGGTATCTCGCGTGGCGGAAGTGATCGACATTCCGTTTTGTGTGGCGGGTGGGATTAAGTCTCTGGAAGATGCCGCGAAAATTCTTTCCTTTGGCGCGGATAAAATTTCCATCAACTCCCCTGCGCTGGCGGACCCGACGTTAATTACTCGCCTGGCGGATCGATTTGGCGTGCAGTGTATTGTGGTCGGTATTGATACCTGGTACAACGCTGAAACCGGTAAATATCATGTGAATCAATATACCGGCGATGAAAGCCGCACCCGCGTCACTCAGTGGGAAACGCTCGACTGGGTACAGGAAGTGCAAAAACGCGGTGCCGGAGAAATCGTCCTCAATATGATGAATCAGGACGGCGTGCGTAACGGTTACGACCTCGAACAGCTGAAAAAAGTCCGTGAAGTTTGCCACGTCCCGCTGATTGCCTCCGGTGGCGCGGGCACCATGGAACACTTCCTCGAAGCCTTCCGCGATGCCGACGTTGACGGCGCGCTGGCGGCTTCCGTATTCCATAAACAAATAATCAATATTGGTGAATTAAAAGCGTACCTGGCAACACAGGGCGTGGAGATCAGGATATGTTAACAGAACAACAGCGTCGCGAACTGGACTGGGAAAAAACCGACGGACTTATGCCGGTGATTGTGCAACACGCGGTATCCGGTGAAGTGTTAATGCTGGGCTATATGAACCCGGAAGCCTTAGATAAAACCATCGAAAGCGGCAAAGTCACCTTCTTCTCGCGCACTAAACAGCGACTGTGGACCAAAGGCGAAACGTCGGGCAATTTCCTCAACGTAGTAAATATTACGCCGGACTGCGACAACGACACGTTACTGTTGCTGGCGAATCCCATCGGCCCGACCTGCCACAAAGGCACCAGCAGCTGCTTCGGCGACACCGCTCACCAGTGGCTGTTCCTGTATCAACTGGAACAACTGCTCGCCGAACGTAAATCTGCCGACCCGGAAACCTCCTATACCGCCAAACTGTATGCCAGCGGCACCAAGCGCATTGCGCAGAAAGTGGGCGAAGAAGGCGTGGAAACCGCACTGGCAGCGACAGTACATGACCGCTTTGAGCTGACCAACGAGGCATCTGATTTGATGTATCACCTGCTGGTGCTGTTGCAGGATCAGGATCTGGACTTAACGACGGTGATTGAGAACCTGCGTAAACGGCATCAGTGAGTTGCGGGGTAAGCGGATGCGATATTGTCGTCGCATCCGGCAAAAAAAACGGGCAAGGTGTCACCACCCTGCCCATTTTCTTTAAAACCGAAAAGATTACTTCGAGTTGTAATTACGCAGAGCATTACGCCCCAACACAATCCCCGCGCCAACCATGCCGCCCAGCAGCACCGCCAGAATCAAGGTAATTGCCTTTTTCGGGCTATCGCGACGAATAGGTAACGTCGGTTTCATCACATAACGGTAAGCATGAATATCAAGATCGTCAACCTTTAAGTTTTCGATATCCAGCAGGTTTTGACGAGTCTGATAGTAGTTTGGCGAAAACACCAACGGACGAGTCGCCTCATGCTTAATCATCGACTCCAGCGCTTCGCTCCCCAAAAGGAACAACGTATCTTGTGTGATATCTTCGCCAGTCTGTTGAATCTGCGGTTTTGTCACCTGCGCCTGATTCGCATACTGCAACGCTTCCTGAATCTGACGGATACGCAGATCTTTCTGCTCCTGCGCAACCACTTCCTGAGTTCTTAAAGAGTCCTGCAAGTTTTTCCGTCCCAAAGCAAGGTTGTCCTTGAGATCCTTTTCTAGCTCTTGATTTACTTTATCATCAACTTGCTGAATGTATTGGGCCAATTTCATTTGTGCGTCCTCTGCAGTTTGCCCAACATAAGAAACAGTCAATGGTAATTGCTGGTTCTTTACAGAAGGTTCGATGGTAAGTTTTTCTGGTTCTTTCTGATTATCCAGCGTTTCTGCTAATGCAGAGAAGGCAGAACTGAAGCGACCAATTAACGCCTCCTGTAAATCCGGCACTTTAGGTGCAGCCTGACCATAGATAACATTCATGGCATTGTTATAGCCAGCAATTTGCCCCACGTCAGGCTGAGTGATAATTGCTGTTGACGTCCATTTCTCCTTCGCTACCGCCAAATACCCAATAGCCAGGGCAATAGCAACAATGACAGAGATGATAATTGTCATCTTGCCACGCCACAACTGCACCAGTAAATCAATCAAATCAATCTGTTCCGGGTCATGGTTTTGCCCAGAAACATTATTATTTTCTACTCTCATCATTACCCTAACGGACGAAATAATTTTAAGTCGCCATAGTTTAGCGATAATCGCCATGAATGCTATAGGATAAATGATAAAAATAATGAATTATTACAAAGGGAACATAAGAGAATCAGGGCGAAAATCGCCCTGATAACAGGATGTTAGTCACTACCAAAGAGATCGCGGGTGTAGACTTTGTCTGCCACATCCTTAAGCTCTTCTGCCATACGGTTGGAAATAATGACATCGGCTTGTTGTTTGAAGGTGGCGAGATCACGTTCCAGGCGAGAGTTGAAGAATGAAACTTCTTTCATCACCGGTTCGTAGATGATCACTTCAACGCCTTTCGCCTTGATACGTTTCATAATCCCCTGAATGGAAGACGCACGGAAGTTATCTGACCCGCTCTTCATAATCAGACGATAAATACCCACCACTTGCGGCTTGCGTGACAAAATGGCATCGGCAATAAAGTCTTTACGCGTGCGGTTAGCATCGACAATTGCCGAGATCAGGTTATTCGGCACAGACTGGTAGTTCGCCAGTAACTGCTTGGTATCTTTCGGCAGACAATAACCACCATAACCAAACGACGGATTGTTGTAATGGTTGCCAATGCGTGGGTCGAGACAAACGCCTTCGATAATCTGGCGAGTATTCAGACCTAAACTTTCTGCATAGCTATCCAGTTCATTAAAGTATGCTACGCGCATCGCCAGATAGGTATTAGCAAACAGTTTTATCGCTTCTGCTTCAGTGGAGTCGGTAAACAGGGTCGGGATATTTTGCTTAATCGCGCCTTCCTGTAACAACGCAGCAAAACGTTCTGCGCGTTCTGAACGCTCACCGATGACAATACGTGAAGGATGGAGATTATCGTAAAGAGCTTTACCTTCACGGAGAAATTCCGGAGAGAAAATAATATTTTCAGTACGATATTTCTTATGCATTGCTGCGGTAAAACCAACGGGAACCGTTGATTTGATCACCATAACCGCATAAGGATTTATCTCAACTACGTCTTTAATTACTGATTCTACACTGGATGTATTGAAATAATTAGTTTTAGGATCATAGTCGGTTGGAGTGGCGATGATGACATAATCAGCATACCGGTAGGCTTCATTTTTATCTAATGTGGCATTAAAGTGTATTTTATCTGATTGCAAAAACTGCTGAATTTCCTTATCAACAATAGGAGATATCCGATCATTCAGCATAGCAACGCGTGACGGTAAAATATCTAATGCCACAACCTCATGATTTTGTGCGATTAGAAGCCCGTTTGACAAGCCTACATAGCCAGTACCGGAAATGGTGATTTTCATTTCATGCTCTCAGAATTAACTTAACTGTGAATCATGATGTTTTTAGCATCCTGATAAGAGCTAAATGTTTTAACGCTACGTTATTAGCTGGTCAACGCTACGAAAAACAATTCAGATTTTCTTTATAAGAATAGCTGATATTTATTAAGTTAATATTAAGCAGTGAAATTTAGTCTATAAGATAAATGGCAAAAAAAAGCCCGGTGCAATATACGCCGGGCCTCAATTTTACTGTTGGTTAAATCAGATTAATCCAGCCATTCAGTATGGAACACACCTTCTTTATCAATGCGCTTATAAGTATGTGCACCGAAATAGTCACGCTGTGCCTGGATCAGGTTCGCAGGCAGAACAGCGGCACGGTAGCTATCGTAATAGGCAACCGCAGCGGCGAAGGTCGGAACCGGGATACCGTTCTGTACCGCATAAGCAACGACATCACGCAGCGCCTGCTGGTAATCATCGGCAATTTGCTTGAAGTACGGAGCCAGCAGCAGGTTAGCGATCTGCGGATTTTCGGCATAAGCATCGGTAATTTTCTGCAGGAACTGCGCACGAATGATGCAGCCAGCACGGAAAATCTTCGCGATTTCGCCGTAGTTCAGATCCCAGTTGTACTCTTCAGACGCAGCACGCAGCTGAGAGAAGCCCTGGGCGTAAGAAACGATTTTGCCCAGATACAGCGCACGGCGAACTTTTTCGATGAACTCAGCCTTGTCGCCTGCTGGCTGTGCTTGCGGGCCAGAGAGAACTTTAGATGCGGCAACACGCTGATCTTTCAGAGAAGAGATATAACGTGCAAACACAGACTCGGTAATCAGCGACAGCGGTTCGCCGAGATCCAGTGCGCTCTGGCTGGTCCATTTACCGGTACCTTTGTTAGCCGCTTCATCCAGGATCACATCAACCAGGTAGTTACCGTCTTCATCTTTTTTGGTGAAGATATCTTTGGTGATGTCGATCAGGTAGCTGCTCAGTTCACCGTTATTCCACTCGGTAAACGTCTGCGCCAGTTCTTCGTTGGTGAGGTTCAGGCCACCTTTAAGCAGAGAATAGGCTTCAGCAATCAGTTGCATATCTCCGTATTCAATACCGTTGTGAACCATCTTCACATAGTGACCTGCGCCATCGGCACCAATATAGGTAACGCATGGCTCACCGTCTTCAGCCACTGCGGCGATTTTGGTCAGGATCGGCGCAACCAGTTCATAGGCTTCTTTCTGCCCACCAGGCATAATGGAAGGACCTTTCAGCGCGCCTTCTTCTCCGCCGGAAACACCGGTACCGATGAAGTTAAAGCCTTCGGCAGAAAGCTCACGGTTACGACGAATGGTGTCCTGGAAGAAGGTGTTACCACCATCAATGATGATGTCACCTTTATCGAGGTACGGCTTGAGGGAATCAATAGCAGCATCCGTGCCTGCACCTGCTTTCACCATTAACAGGATGCGACGAGGCGTTTCCAGAGATTCAACAAACTCTTTCACCGTATAGTAAGGAACCAGTTTCTTGCCTGGATTTTCGGCAATCACTTCTTCCGTCTTCTCACGGGAGCGGTTGAAAATAGAGACGGTATAACCACGGCTTTCGATGTTGAGCGCTAGGTTGCGCCCCATCACTGCCATACCGACTACGCCGATCTGTTGCTTTGACATTGTTTACTCCTGTCAGGGGATTTTCACATACAATACATAAACATTGCTGAGATTAATATAAATCCGTTATGAACCGATAATAGTATTTTTATTTATAACCACTAGGATTTTTTTTCTGCCAATTCCATGCATCTCTTACCATATCGTCCAAGTTATACATCGCCTTCCAACCTAATTCTAAGAAGGCTTTTTTGGGGTCTGACCAACACTCAGCAATGTCACCTGGACGTCTTGATGTTATGACATATGGTATGGTAACAGATGTAACACGCTCAAAAGCTGAAATAAGATCGAGTACGGAATATCCTTTTCCTGTACCTAAATTAAAAATTTTATAGTTGCTTCCATTATCACATTTTTTCAAAGCAGCAATATGCCCCTCTGCAAGATCCATTACATGTATGAAATCACGAATCCCTGTCCCATCTTTTGTTTTATAATCATTACCATAAATAAATAATTCCTTTCGCTTACCAATGGCGACTTGACATATGTAAGGCATCAAATTATTTGGTGTACCATTAGGATCTTCCCCAATCTCACCGGATTTGTGAGCTCCCACTGGATTAAAATATCTTAATATAGTCGTACGAAATTTTTGGTTAGAGCTTGAGATATCTTGTAGTATTTTTTCAACCATTAACTTCGATGTTCCATAAGGATTTGTTGTATTACCGACTCGCGAAGATTCGTTTAGCGGTATATTCTCTGGCTCTCCATATACAGTTGCAGAAGAGCTGAAAATAAAATTACAAACATCATTTTTTAGCATTGCCTCTACTAAGTTTAAAGTTGCTGAAACATTAGTATTATAATAATGTAGAGGAAGTCGAGTAGATTCTGCAACGGATTTCAACCCAGCAAAATGTAAAACAGACTCGATTCTGTTTTTTGAGAAAATCTCGTGTAATAAACTTTTATTACTAATACTTCCTTCATAAAACTTTATTGTTTTTCCAGTAATCTTTTGAATTTTTTCAATAACAGAATAATGAGAATTTACCAAATTATCAATAATTACCACTTCATAATTTTTTTTCAGTAATGCAACAGCAGTATGCGACCCAATATACCCTGCGCCACCTGTTATCAATATGGCCATAAGCACTCTCTCGAATTTAAGATTAGATAAAGTAATAATAAATAGTTGTTAACAAAGATTATCAATCAGTTGGTAATAATAATCCTTATGTTTATTAATGTCGAATTTATCACTGATATCATTAGCTGCATAATAAAAAAGTTCATAGTTATTAATTATTTCTCTTATCTGAGACACAAGTTCACTTAATTTATTATTAAATAAAAGTCCATTTTTATCTCCTGTAATACTTTCAAGGATTAATTCATTGCATCCGCCGACATCACTCAATAATAATGGTAATCCAGCAGTAGCGGCCTCAAGAGCTGACATAGGTAAGCCCTCACTTTCTGAGGCCAATACAAACAATTCGTAATCTTTAAAATTCTTGAAACTCCCGATTTCACCCAAAAATCTAATATTAGGGCTAGATTGGTATTTCTTTTTTAGCTCTGATAATAAGGGACCACCACCGACGAAATCAAAAACCACATCAGGAAAGTATACCGCAGCCTCAGCTAACAAGTCCGGTCTTTTAGGATAAGACATTCGACCTACAAACAAAATTTTAAATTTCTTATTAATGAAGTTTTTTTTCTCCATAGGATTAATCGAGTTTCTAATGACAACGGTTTTATCTGCATTTATTCCAATGACATGGGTTGCATTATATTGATCATTTATAGAAACACATAGAACCTTATTTGTCAAAAGCGATAAAAAGCGTTCTATCAGGCAAAATATTTTTTCAAACCGCCCTCCATTATATATGCAAGACCATCCATGAGATACATATATATGTTTATGCCTATAGAATATTTTTGCAAGTCGAGAATACAGTCCAGCAGTAGCAGAATTAGATATCACAAGGTCTGCATTGAACTCTTTTAATGCAGAACTTATCTTAAAAATTGCCCCCGGTTTTAACATACTGACTAAGCCGGGTACAATTTTTACTTTTTCAGGTTCAAAATAATCTGTAAGCCATCCAGTCTCTGAAGTTATTAGAAAAATATTATGCTTCTCTTCAAGTATAAATTTAAGTTGTGAAACCCAAGTTTGGGCCCCACCGACTTCAGACTTAGTAATAACAAACACAATATTTTTTTGATTATTGTACAGGTCGCTAGTATCAGAATTCGTCATATAAACTTAACCATTTTCCCGAAATAATATTTAAGGAATAGTACCGTTCAATCCTATCTCTTGCAGAAGATGTGATTGAAACTCTCTCTTCCTCTGTAAGAGCTAATGCATCGGATATTGATTTTGATAATGCTTTGGAATCATTTTTTGGCACAATAAAGCCAGAATTGCCAACTATTTCTTTAACTCCTCCGCAATCTGTCGCTACAACAATTCCGCCACAAGACATAGCCTCACATATAACTAAAGGCATACCTTCCCATGAAGAAGACATAACATACAAGTCCATCGCTGACATCCATTCATAAACATCAAAACGAACTCCTAACCAATGCACATTTTGGGTTATTCCTAATCGAGAAGCATAATCTATGAGTTTATTTCTATCAGGACCATTACCTATAATGGCGAGATGCACACGTTTATTTTCAATAACTATTTGCAGTGCCTTTAGCATATTTTTATAATTTTTCGCATCAGTTAATCGACCAACGGCTAGTAATAATACATCCTCATCGTTTAAATTTAATTCTTTTCTTTTATTAATTCTATAACTGGGAGAATATTTATATAAATTCGTATCTATCCCATTATAAAATGCAATCATTCTGCCTCTTTTGACAGCCCCCTTCTGAACAAAGCTTTCAACGGCTTCTTGGCTAACATTTGTTGAAATTGTTGCTAAAAAATCAGTAATTCTGTACAAGAACATTCTCAGTCTGCCACCTTCATTTGTATTGTGCGCCGTACAAATCAGAGGGACTTTTGGATATATCAACCTTAATATCCGTGAAAAAATATTCGCATGAAACATATGACTATGAATAACATCAGGTGAATATTTTTTTAAAATTTTTCTTGCTGTAAGAATAGCTCTAAAAAAACCAACGAAAGATTTTTTTAATTTCAGAGAATAAACTATTATATTTTCATTAGCAGGAGAATTTATAATTTCATTATTCAAGCTTATTATAATCACGTTGTTTCCCTTATCATAGAAACTATTTGCCAGGTCACAAACTTGTCTCTCGGCCCCCCCCATACCAAGGCCGGTTGTAATAAGACAAATATTTTTCATATTATTCCCTTTATTTCAAGATATTAATCCACTGAGAACCTATATTCTCGATATGATAATTCTTTGAGTTTAAGAATGCTTCATGACACATTTTATTGTAGGTATCATGATCTTTTTCAAATAAATTTAACGCATAAATTAATCTTTCTTCAAACTCACGCACATTATTATTATTTATTATCCAACCAGTCTTATTATGCAAAATTAACTCACTAGGGCCAGTCTCACAATCAAAAGCTAATACAGGTATACCATATTCCTGCGCCTCTAAAAGTACCATCGGAAACCCTTCGTATCTAGATGTCATCAAATATAATGAGGCTTCACTATAATAATCCTGTATATTATCTGTGACGGAAATAAATTCTATATTGCTAATATCATGATTTTGGCAAAATGTCTTTAAACTGTGTTCTTCCTCACCGCCACCTATTATTTTTAAAGTCCAGTTGGCATTATAATGATATAAGTCCGCCCAAATTTTAATTAGCACATCAAATCCCTTCTGGTGAGTTAATCGACCAACAGCTATAGCTATTCGTTTTTTTTTCTCAAATTTTGGCAAATACATATTATCAAAGGGGATAGGATTATAAATTCTTTTTATTATTGCTTTACACTTTAAGTTATTCTCCCAATAAGCTTTATCTCTGTCTGTTAATGTAATGACATAGCTACAATATTCGGCGGCCATTCGCCTAGCTATATTTCTCGTTTTTTTTCCTAAATTAATTTTAAAATTAAAATGTTCCCAACAAATATTCTCAATCGGTAGATTAAAAGTTGCTGGTAGCGAGTATAAAGCAAGCATTGATTCAACTGAAATTAGTTTATGTATACATTTCTTTTTCAATAATTTCCTTAGTCTAAATATTATCAATGGAAAGCTTAAAGTTCCTTTTAAATACCTATCAAAGAGTTTATATTTTTTTACTTTTTCATCTAACGGAAAAAAGGCACTATTTGTACCGTAAATACTTATGATAGAAACATCAAAGCCATTTAATGTAAGATAATTAGCTAATTTACATGTAACTCTTTCTGTCCCCCCCGACCGGCTTATGTCTCCGACGAAAAAACAAATATTTTTCACAATAACCCTCTTAAATACTAAAAAATGTTTTATACCCTGATACAATTCCAGTTGATAACACTGAGTAATAATAAATAATACAGACAGACACAAAGAATATTTTCAGTAAAAGTCTATTCGCCGAATCCTTTCTTATCCAATAAGTATAGATTACATTTGGCAATATAATTATTGCTGTAAGGCATAACAACTGCATTCTCATCATTATTGGAATATTCATAAAAACTAAAGCTGTAATACTTGAGAACAACATATTTAAATATAGAAGTTTATAGTCAATACCATAATACTCTCTAAATCGTAAGCACATTAAAAATGAAGCAACAATGGTAATTATCGCAGTAAAGCCGAAAGTATTTCCCATCATCTCATCCTGATTAATATATCTTGTTATTTGATGTGGGAGATATCCTGTATTAATTAGCACGCCGAATATATTAATTTTAAATAACAATAATGCAACCACTATGCTCGAAAAATAAAATTTGGCAGTGTAAATGAATTTAAATTTTATTAGCAGTAAGATTGGCGCTATTATTAGAATAGAATTATGAACAAGGAGGCCAGCTATGAAATAAGCAATAGACCGAGAATTATTATTTTTCAATCTATAGTAAATGGAATTTAATGCCATCACACAACCAAATGAAAATCTTATTTGCGTAAAATCTCTGAAATACAGAAACATTGATATATATATAAAAAATGCAATAAGATAGAATAAATCATCACAAGTTTTTTTTATAAAGGACCAAATAAAAAATAAAGTTAAAAACTCAAAGCAACCACGGAATACATAGTAGGAGGCACCAAATAGATGGAACAACTTCATTAATAATATGAAGCCAATTTCTTGACCGTAAGAAAGTGAAAATATCCATAATTCATATAATGAGTTAATATTAGAAAGGTCATTAAATACTGTAAAATAAACAATACTATCCCGATCAACGCTTATATCTCGAAACGAAACTATTGTTCCTATGGTTAAAATCGTAAAAAAAACCAATATATTTGTTAATTTTCTATAGAAAACTCCAGTAACAAAAAATAATAAAGGTAACGCTATTGCTATATGGTACATACTAATCTCTTATAATATTTAAAGTATATGTTTATTTGCATAATGCTATAACATATTGATCTTAGTAACAAACATGTTTGAAAGATTATTATTTATAATAAAAAAAATTGCATATACATGCCTGGAGATATCTCGTAATTGTTTTAAATAAACCAATAGGATTTTTTAGAAAGTATATTATAGGTATATTGTGCAACATAGCTTTACGTGCAATTAAATGGCCTTTGAAATGCTTTTTGAAAGAACTTCGGCTTAACCTATTAGTACTAAGGTCATCATAAAATACTCTAACAACTTTATTTACATAGTAAAATTTGTATTTTTTTGATATCGTACTGTAAAACCATACCTCTGGTATAAATTTAACACCATCTTGAACAGGATACGGATATTCTTTAATGATCTTTGTTTTCAATATATCAATTCTTTCTTGTGAAATACCACTAGCAAATTCATCATACCAGTAATGTATTGAATCATGTCCTGATGAAAAATCTTTAATTCTATTGCTTCCCTTTGGAACTTTTTGTGACAGACAACGTAGTCCGACAATACTTGAATCTGCATTTATTTCATTTATTTTTGGAAATAGAACTGATAATACATCCTCATATAAAGCATCATCAGAATCAAGTCCTATAAAATACTGACCATTAGCCTTTTGTATCGCGACGTTCCAAGCAACTTGTTTTCCTGCATTGTTCTGATAAATATATACTATTCTAATCTTCCCTTCAGCCATAAATTTTTCTACTAAAAACTTAGTATTATCAGTAGAACCGTCATCAATAATTAGCCATTCTATGTCTATTCGTTTCTGAAGTAGGATGCTTCGATAACATCTTTCTAATGTGTCCGCTCTATTATATGTGGGAGTAAAAATTGTAAAGTTAATCATAGTCTCTAACTTTTAGTCCTTTTTTAACAAAAAGAAAGGTTATAGCAGTCATTATAACGTAATTTATATTAAATATCATTGCCATGTTCATTTCTGATAACAGGCCATACCATACATAATATAATGAACAAGAAATCATCATCATTGATAACCATTTGAATAAAATAGCTATAGCATTTTTATCTTTATATAATACCTGCATTAAAATTGAATCTATTGCATAAAACAGTAATGATGGTAAAAGAGTTACTGCGATTTGTCCGGCATTGAAGTATTCATGACCAAAAACTAATGTTATAATAAAAGGCAAAAACAAATAAGAAAACACTTGCATGAAAATCACTACTAAAAAAAGAATTAATGTGATTTTTTTTATGTTCTCAATCAAATCACGTTTAGATAATATAGGGAATATATATCTAGGTGATATAGATTGTATTATGATAACTATTAATAAAAATGCTTGTTCAATAAACTGAACTGCAACTCCATACATAGCCAATGTATCATATGAAAAATACTTCTCAACAAAATACCGATCCACTCTAAAATAAACCATCATGCATATTAGAGGGAGCCAAAATGAAATCCCACGATTAAATATTATCAAGATTATTTTTTTTGAGAGTTTTATTTTAATCTTATAACTTAAAAAAAGCATTGTTAATATAATAGCTAAAGAAATGCTTTCTGCCGCTCTTGAAAAATATATAAACTTATTATCTAATAATTTAAATGAAACAAGCACAAATATTGTTCTCACTCCTAAGGATACACATCTTGCCAACACAATACCTTTCATATTAATTCGTGATTGACAATAATTTGTAATAACGCCAAACGGTTCATTAAACAAAAGAATTAGTGACAAGGACATCAACATTTGTTGTAAAACTTCATCCTTGATCGCGAAAAAAATATATATGTTAATAAAAAAAAATGAAGTTAGTGCCCCTAACATTCTAATGATAAATGCAGAACTTAACAACTCTCCGACTATTTTTTTATGTTTACTTAAGGCAGGGACCATAACTTCACTCCCTGCAACTAAAGCGATCGAAGATATTATGATAATGGTGTTAATTGCGTAAATCCACTTCCCATAATCACTAACGCCTAAAGTTCTGCTAATTAAGCCCTCACATAAGAAAACGAGAATGATGAAATATAACTTTTCTAAAACTAACCATATGATATTAATAACAATATCATTAGCAAATAACCTTTTTATATTCAAACCACTCATAATTTATTTTTATTAACCAGTAAGAATTCATTTTTCTGTGTTCAATATGAACGACTCTAACTTTTTTAACATTCATTAAACGTAAACGAACGACTCATTACACACAGTTGCGATTAATTATTCGAAGAATACAACGCTACCGCCCCTGGCTTTAAAGCTACCAGCACGCTACGCACTTCCAACGAATTGTATATACTCCTATTCCTCTAAAATTATCCCTAGATTCTCTTACTGATTAGCTATTGTTAACTTTTAGAACAATCATTTCCGCGAAACCTTGTGATCAGAATCCTTTTATTAATCGTTGTTATACTGCATATCCATATAAAAATACGGCACGAATATTTACACTAAATGAGCTCCTCCGCCGCCATAATTGCCTTATCAGCCACTACACTAGGTCATATCTTTATTCGCTTAACAGCTTCTCAATACCTTTGCGGAACTTCGCACCTTCTTTCAGGTTGCGTAATCCATACTTCACAAATGCCTGCATATAACCCATTTTTTTACCGCAGTCGTAGCTGTCCCCAGTCATCAGCGTTGCATCAACGGACTGTTTTTTCGCCAGTTCAGCAATGGCATCAGTCAGCTGAATACGCCCCCATGCACCAGGCTGAGTGCGTCCAAGTTCCGGCCAAATATCGGCAGAAAGCACATAGCGACCAACGGCCATGATGTCTGAGTCCAGCGTCTGCGGCTGATCAGGTTTTTCGATAAATTCAACAATGCGGCTGACTTTGCCTTCACGATCCAGCGGCTCTTTGGTCTGGATGACGGAGTATTCAGAGAGGTCACCCGGCATACGTTTTGCCAGCACCTGGCTGCGTCCCGTTTCGTTGAAGCGCGCAATCATGGCTGCAAGGTTGTAGCGCAGCGGGTCGGCGCTGGCGTCGTCGATCACAACGTCTGGCAGCACCACGACAAATGGGTTGTCACCAATGGCGGGTCGTGCACATAAAATGGAGTGGCCTAAACCTAAAGGTTCGCCCTGACGCACGTTCATAATGGTCACGCCAGGCGGACAGATAGACTGCACTTCCGCCAACAGTTGACGCTTCACGCGCTGTTCAAGGAGAGACTCTAATTCATAAGAGGTGTCGAAGTGGTTTTCGACCGCGTTCTTGGACGCGTGAGTCACCAGGAGGATTTCTTTGATCCCTGCAGCCACAATCTCGTCAACAATGTACTGAATCATTGGCTTGTCGACGATCGGTAGCATCTCTTTGGGTATCGCCTTAGTGGCAGGCAACATATGCATCCCAAGACCCGCTACCGGTATAACTGCTTTTAAATTCGTCATTATTTTCCTACCTCTAAGTGGCTGATAGTGCGTAAATTATTGTCATAGGTTAGCCAAACGGTATGGCTATATACCAAGCATAACTTTGATTAAACCTTACGATAACACTACACACCATCAGCATCTGGGTTACTCGGATTACTCGGAAATCCACATACTGATAATTTAATCAGTACCTCTTTCCGAATAATCGTAGTCCAACCTGGTCCTTTTTTCTCTGACTCGTCTGCATTACTCAGAAACAAACGTTATGTCGTCTTTTTTGGCATGGACGAATTCATACTGCAGAGTTCGATCCAGACCTTGCGACAGCGTATACGGTGCAACAAAACCTGACGAATGCACTTTCGTTGCGTCAAACTGTGTAGTTGCGCAGAACTTTTTCACGCGCACAGAGCTGACAGCGTATTTTTTGCCCGTAATTTTGCTCAGGATATCAAAGCAATATCCACCCAGCATTCCTAGTGGGTAAGGCAAGTGCATAGAAGGGATCTTTTTGTTCAGACTTTGTTCAACTTCAGCAACCAACTGGTTCATGTTCAGGTCTGGCTTATCAACGTAGTTATAAACCTCATAACCTGCGGCAACATTCTTCAGTTTGTACTTGATAAACTCAACAATGTTTCCAACATAAGCCATGGACTTATAGTTAGTCCCTGCGCCCACCATCATAAACTTGCCGCCAGCGATCTGTTTCAGCAAGTTATAGACGTTACCGCGGTTGCGTTCACCGAAGATAACGGTAGGACGGATGATGGTTAATGAACGTTCTGTTGGTGCTTTGTTATACCATTCACGCAGCACTTCCTCTGCCTGCCACTTACTTTTGCCGTAGTGGTTGAAAGGGTCGTGTGGATGGTTTTCGTCAGGGTTATGTTTGTTCAAACCATAAACAGCAACGGAACTGGTAAAGATGATATTTTTAACGCCATTTTTTTCCATGGCCGCCAGCACATTGCGGGTACCCTGAACGTTGACATCATAATAGAGAGAAGTAGGGCTGACGTCATCGCGGTGTTCCGCTGCCAGTAGTACAACAGTGTCAAAACCAACTAATGCCTGGTCGAGTGCCTGTTGATCGCGAACATCGCCAATCTGTGTGATTTCTGGATAAAAGTGGCTCTGCTGTTTGTCCAGGTTCTTGATATTAAAGTCAGCAATTGCCGTTTCAAGTAGTCGGGTTCCTACGAATCCGGAAGCTCCTATGAGCAAAACGTTATCGTTCATAAATCACTTTAGTCTGGTTGTTACGTAAGAAACACAAGATAAAGATGAGTACCTTCCCTGAGTAGTCAATGCTGCCCAGCCCCAGCTTTAACAGTTAGTGTGAGGATTATAATCTTTTAGAACATTATATCCAGTAAGTTTATGAATGGTCGCAAATCTACTCCCTCCGTTCCGGCAATCTAAAGTTAATCTTTTCCACATTAACAATATGGTGATTAATCCTGTCGATATCGACGGAGCTTTGCCCTTTTTCATTCACCGCATGAACATTTGCAAGAGACAGTAGTGTTTCTTTTTTCGCCATAAATACGCCGCGAACGTCTTTGCGCATGTCAAAGTTCATGCTCAATGCGGGTCCAACTGAGGATTCCTGCATCACCTTGATATTTCGCATAAAAAGATGTTGCGGTTTGTTGTGTAACTCCAGCGACGCACGCTTCATCTCAATGTTAGTCAGTGCCACAAAGGAGACGGCATTCCCGGCAGAGATTTGGATGCCGCGCAATTTGTAAGCAAGGTGGGTATTATCCAGTTGAATATTATTCACTCGGAAATTTTGCGGTATCGAGAGATATGTGCCTTTAATTACCCCATAGCCGATTAACATTCCGGCGCTATTAATCATTTCAATATTATCAATCACGAAATTGTCACAACCGTAAATAGCGACCGTCGCGTTATCAATACCTGCTTTCTTACTGAAATCCGGCGTGATATTGCGGGCTTTGATATTACGAATAACAAAATGTTTACCATTTTCAACATGGATCAACTGCCGACAATCTGATCCCGTGATATTCGCCACGACAAAGTTTTTCACTGCCTGGTCTTCCGGGTAATTATTATCATAAGTGCTTCCCGCAAGACCTATGCCGATGCCCCAGTTGATTTTGCCGTTGGTACAGTTGATGCGCTCGATGACATGGTCGGAGATCAAAATATCACGGTCGTTAATCGCCACGTTCCATTCAATGGCGTCGCCCTGTAAGTCGCTGAACTTACAGTTGGTGATGTTGGCATCGATAATCTGGTTATGAAATCCCTGGCGTAAGATGGCGTAATTAGCGTGGCTGACAGTGAGGTTATCGATGGTCAGGTTGCGCATGACCCGTTTGTTTTTGCCGCCGATATATATCTGCGTTACCGGGCCAAAGCCGCTCATCGCCAGCCCTTTGATGGTGCAGTCAGAGCCACGCACATCCAGGGTGATGTTATGCATACTGCCGCCCTCCTCCCCTGTCACCTGGCTACCGTCCTGTAAGACAAATCGCCCTCTGCCGTTGCCTCGCAGGCTTCCAAGGATGTGTAACGTTTTACCTGCAGGAATGAAGATGCCGGTGTTGATATTGTCACAAACCAATCCAGCAGGCACGACGACCGTTCGCCCTTCGCTGAAGGCTTGTTTAAATGAGGCGATCCAGTCGTGAGGGTTGTAGTCGTTGATATTAACGCTTTGTCGGGCGGGAAGTGCGCGAGCGAAAGGGGTATGGAGGAAGGCAAGCGCCGAGCTTGCCGTCAGGAAGGTGCGTCGGGAGAGTGTTTTAAATGGCATGCGTTCTCCTCTATAAAGCTTGCAGCAAGCTGGCGAGTTCTCGATTGATCACCTGCTGGTTAAAATCGTGTTCGACTTTTTCGCGAGCACGTTTGACGACAGGAGCCAGTTCGTCGGTGTCCAGTTGGCTAAACGCCGCCAGTCGTTGCGCCAGTGCGCGAGCATCGTTCTCAGGCACCAGCCAGCCGGATTTATCGGCCTCCACCAATTCAGGTATTCCGCTATGCAGAGTAGAAACCACCGGAATGCCGACCGCCATCGCTTCCATCAGCGCCACCGGAATGCCTTCCATATCGCCATCCGCGCCCGTTACCGATGGCAACAGGAAGACATCCGCGTCGTCTAGCATCGCTTTCACTTCGTGGCTCGGTTTAAAGCCCGGCATCTCTACCACATCTTCCAGTTGATATTGTTCGATGAGGGTACGCAGGCGTCGTTCCCACGGGCCAATGCCGAGGATGCGATAGCGAAATGCCACGCCCAGCTCTTTCAACTGACGGCAGGCTTCGATCGCCACATGCAGGCCTTTTTTCTCGGTTAAGCGTGCGACGGAAATGATTTCCAGCGGCGTTGCGGGCGCTTTCACCGGACGCGGGCTAAAACGCGTCATGTCCACGCCCATGCGCGATACGGCAATTTTTTCCCTCGGGCAGCCCATTTTTTGCAGCCTTCCGGCCCACAGATCGCTTATTGGTAGCATCAGGTCGCCGCGGCGGAACAGTTGCTGATATTCGGGAGTGTAATGGTTGAGCACCTCCCGACTAGAGATATCAATACCGTGGAAGATAGTGGCAATTTTGCCGCGAATGACACCCAGTTCGCGGAGTTTTGCTGCGGTTACCCCCGCAGGGCCAAAATGAGCGATGAACACATCGGCATGAAACGGTGTTGCGACCTGGCCGCAAATGGCAGACAAAATCAGGTTCCGCGACTCGGCACCATAGCGTTTGAGGTTGAGCGCCTGCCAGGTATTTTTACGATGAATGCCGCGTAAGGTCTGGCTGGCGCGGTGGCGCAGCTTCGCCACTTTGCCCGTAGGTTCATCCTGTAACCAGCGGGTTCTGGCAGCAAGGTTGTATTTCGTCCATGCCGCGTGGGTGTTTTGTGTGTCGCCTTTTTGCAGCGCGACAATCTCCACCTCGAATCCCATATCAATAAACGCGGTAATTTGGTTGAGGACGAAGGTTTCCGACGACAGCGGAAATTTCAGTAAAAAGAAGCCAACCTTCATTTCGCCTCCCCAATGCGTTCCAGTACGGACTGCACCATCTGCATTCCTGTCTGACGCTCACGACTGACGGCTTCGCTAAGTCGTGCGTTCAGCGCCGGAAGCTGGCCTAAGGTATCCGCAACCATCGCTTGCAGGCTGCCGTCCAGTAAATGACGGATATCAATCGCCATCTCCGGTAGTCCCAACTGCTGCATAATCCCGGCGGATTTATGTTCATAGTTGATGGCAATCGCCGGAGTAGCAAAGTTCATTGAGATAATGGCGGAGTGCAGGCGCGTACCGACGGTGAGTTCACAGGCCCCCAGAATTTTGCCCATTTCCAGATCGTTGAGTTCATCCATCACTACGTGATAACGGGCAGGATCGCTGATGTGCTGGCGTAGGTTGAGCGCCACCATGCGGTCGTCTTTGTTATAGCTGTCGATGCCCGTACAGGTGGATAGCGCAATCACCTGATACCCTTCGTCGAGAATGCGATTGACCACCCCGGCAAAGGCTTTTTCATACGCTTGTTGAGTGGTGCCGAGACGTTTGTCGAACGGTGCCAGTTCGCGCAGGGTAATTGCCACCGTTTTCTGTTGTGCGGCAACGTCCAGCCAGTGTTGGACGGCATAGCTGGCGGTGAAATCTTCTGTGTGGTGATCGACCAGCCACGCGGTATCGACGCCATGTTCCACTTTTGCAGTGGTGATATTGCTGCGTTTCATCAGTTCGAGACTGACCGATTCGCGCAGGATCAGCGCGTTACAGTGACCAAAAACGTAGTTCGCCAGTTGGTTAAATTGCTCATCCTGGAAGGGACCGACGCTGTGACCAATCATAAACAGCGGCTTTTTCGCCATAAATGTGCAAAGCGCATGTTCAAACTGCGGCACGCCGTAGAGATCGACAAAAAACGATCCGCCGACCTGAATAATGGCGTCGTAACCTGACAGCAGGCGCACGAAGTCGGTGAATCCCTGGGCGATGGCGATATTACGCAGCTTGCCAGTGTCAGTGACGCGTGAGAGCAATACCTGGTGTTGATAGCGGCGACGGAGGACTTTTTTAACGCGCCCGACAACGCCCGCCGCGCTGTTGTGTTGTTTCATTTGCAGGAACAGCGGATCGCCCATTACCGGGCGGTTGAGCAGCCAGGAAGAACTGACCGGATAGCGGCTCATCACGTCCACTTCGGCTTGTGGATTGAGGATGTTGATGGCATCAAGTAAGCCGCGCAAGATGGCGCTGTCGCCACGATTGCCGCAAGTGTGGTTGCCCAGAATAAGTAATTTCATTTTTTCCTCATAAATTTGATGCCAGGTGAGGCTGCGTTTGTTTTGTTCGTTGCCGCTTTTTGCCTGATGCGACGCTGACGCGTCTTATCAGGCCTACAAGACCCGAGCACAGAACCGTAGGCCGGATAAGGCGTTCACGCCGCATCCGGCATTCAGTGCCTGATGCGACGCTGACGCGTCTTATCAGGCCTACAGGTCCCGAGCACAGAACCGTAGGATGGATAAGGCGTTTTACGCCGCATCCGGCAACCGTTGTCGGAACCGAAAACAGCAACTCACCCCGCCCGTAAAAGCATTTTCATTTTTTCGCTGCGACAAAACTGACGCTTCACTTCCACCACCAGCGGATGGCGCGACAGCACAATCATCACCACAAACGCCAGCACGCCCGCGGCTATTTGCACCGCCAGCAGCATCCCCAGCGCCAGTTGCCCTTTCAGCACAATGCCCAGCGCATAACTAACCACCAGCGTCGGCAGCGAGAGGTAAAACGGCAGCCACAAACTCAGGATGTACTGGCGATAACTGGAACCAAGAACCGGTTTAATCATCACGAAGTAACTCAGAATGGTGTTGATAATCTGCACCAGCAGGAAACCGAGCGTGACGCCGATTGCGCCCGCCATCTGCCCACCAATAACAATCGCCGGAATAAACAGAAAGGTTTTGAATACGTTGAATTTAAAGCTGATGTCGACCCGCGCTTTCGCCATCAGCAGCGAACCAATCGGGTTACCCACGGAGCGCAGCAGACCCACAATACACAGCAATTGCAGCACCGGAATAATGCTGTTCCACTTTTCGCCGAATACCAGCGGTACGAAGTTATTCGACACCACCATCAGCCCCAGCAGCGCCGGAAAGTTGATAATCCCCACTACCGACAGCAGCTTGTAGAAGTTAACACGCAGCTTTTCGGTATCGTCCTGAATTTTGGCGAATGCCGGAAACAACACGCGGGTGATGATGGGGTTCAGCTTCATCGGTGGCACAACGGCCACGTTGTACGCCAGGTTGTACCCCCCTGCCACGCTCGCGCCGAGAATACGCGCCAGCACCAGCGTTGAAAGGTTGGTATTGAGATAGTTGATGATGCTGTCCGCCGCCAGCCAGGCACCAAAGCGTAAGTTCGGTGCCACCGACGCCAGCGAGAAATGCAGACCGGGGCGATAAATTTTGCGGCCAAAGTAGCCAAACAGCAGCGTTCTTACCGCACTATTGACCAGATAACCGAGGATCGCGGTCATCGCCAGCGGCCAGAAATGGGCGCTAACCACCGTAAAAGTGAAGCCCGCCAGCACCGCGCTGGTTTCGATCATGCCAATTTTGTTGAACTCCAGCTCCTTCTGCATCAACGCGCGGAACTGTTGCCCGTGGGGGATTACCACAAACGCCAGCGACAATGTTTTAATCAACGGTGCCAGGTCCGGGTTATTCAGCACGTCGCCGATGAGATCACTCAACAAAAACACCACCACGCACACCACGATCCCCAGCCCGACGTTCAGCCAGTACAACGTGGTGAGTTCAAGGTGACTGATTTCTTTTCGCTGAATAATGGAGTTAGCGATACCGAAGTCAGAAAGCGTATCTGCCAGCGCGATAATCACCAGCGACACAGTCAGCAGGCCGAACTGGTGGTTGTCGATAATCCGCGCCAGCATGGTCATCTGCACCAGCCCGAGGCCGATGATGATCACCGTGGCAATCGCCGACCACTTCGCGCCGCTGATGGTTTTTTCACGTAAGCTCATATCAATATGCCGCTTTGTTAACGAAACCTTTGAACACCGTCAGGAAAACGATTTTGATATCGAACCAGACGCTCCATTCGCGGATGTACTCAAGGTCGAACTCGACGCGTTTTTCCATTTTCTCCAGCGTGTCGGTTTCGCCGCGCCAGCCGTTAATCTGCGCCCAGCCGGTAATGCCCGGTTTCACCTTATGGCGCAGCATGTAGCCTTCAATGAGCTGTCGATACTGTTCGTTATGCGCTACTGCGTGCGGACGTGGACCGACAATCGACATCCCCCCGGTCAGCACATTGATAAACTGCGGCAATTCATCCAGCGAGGTACGGCGCAGAAAGTTCCCCACTTTGGTGACGCGCGGATCGTTCTGCGTCGCCTGGGTCACCACTTTGTCGTTCTCCATCACTTTCATGGAACGGAACTTCCACACTTTGATCGGCTTGCCATCCATGCCGTAGCGAGTCTGGCGGAAAATAACCGGCCCTGGTGAACTGAGTTTCACCGCCAGCGCAATACAGCACAGCACCGGGGAGATCAGCAGCAGAATAAGCGTCGCCAGCACAATGTCTTCCGCACGTTTGAGCAGGCGGTTAACCCCGGAAAGCGGCGTGTCGTAAAGCGGCACCACCGGTACGCCGTTCATCTCTTCGAGGCGTGAATGGAGAATGTTGAAGGTAAAGACGTCGGGGATCAGCAGCACCGAACAGGTGGTGTCCGCCAGTTGATGGACCAGTTTTTTCACTCGCGCGCCGTCGCACATTTGCATCGCGATATAGACGTTATGAATCTTGCCCGCTTTCGCGTCCTCGACCAGCTGTTGCAGGTTACCCGCCCAGTCGTTAGAAACGCCGCCCGGTTTCGGGTCGTGGTAAACGCCCACCACTTCAAACCCTAACCACGGCTGGTTACGGAAGCTCTCCATCAGCATTTGCCCGGCGGCTAAATCCCCCGCCACCGCGACCATGCGCTTGTTATAGCCATGATTACGCAGCCAGCCCGCCCCAATGCGAATACATGAACGGCAAACCACCAGTCCGATACTGGTCAGCCCATACCACGCCAGCCAGATTTTCAGTTGCGTGTCGAAATCATTGTTGAACGCCACCAGTCCGGCGCTGAAAATCACGCTTAAGGTCCAGTTTTGTAGCAACAGGGCAAATTCTGTCGCTGCCCGAACACCGCGCCATGAGCGATAAAAATCGGTGATGCCGCCCAGCATCTGGAACACCACCAGCGTAATCAACGCCACCAACAGGTGCATGTAGAGGAATGACAGTCCGCTCACTTCGCAAACCAGCCATAGCCCGGCAAACATGATGGTGATATCTGAAAAGCGTTGCACCATAGAGATTAACGATGCATTGGTTTTCGCTCGCTCGCGCTTTTTTAGATTTGTCATCGTTGTTCCTGTTCTATTGTCGCCTCGCCCCTCACCCCGGCCCTCTCCCCAAAGGGGCGAGGGGGAGAAGAAAGTTCCGTGCTCACTTCTCTCCGCAGGCAGTAGAGCGTCAGGGTGAGGGGGAAAGTAATGACATTACTCGTTCAGCAACGTCAGCAGAGTTCGCGTTCGCGCTTCCATCAGCGGCACATCACCGCGCGATTCCACATTCAGGCGCACCACCGGTTCGGTATTGGAGGTGCGCAGGTTAAAGCGCCAGTCGGCAAAGGTCATGCTGATGCCATCGGTGCGATCCACCGCCAGCGCCTCACGGCTAAAATGCTGTTCCACGCGGTTAATCGCCTCAACGGGTTGCGCCAGTTTGCTGTTGATCTCACCGCTTGCCGGAAACGCCGCCATCCGGTCGCGCACCAGTTCGCCCAGCGTTTTTCCTTTCAGGCACACCAGTTCGGCGACCAGCAGCCATGGGATCATGCCGCTGTCGCAGTAAGCGAAATCACGGAAGTAATGGTGGGCGCTCATTTCGCCACCGTAGATGGCGTCTTCCTTGCGCATCCGTTCTTTAATAAAGGCGTGTCCGGTTTTCGACATTACCGGCGTGCCGCCTGCAGCAGTCACCACATCAATAGTGTTCCAGGAGAGACGCGGATCATGGATGATCTTCGCGCCGGGATTTTTTTCGAGGAATGCTTCTGCCAACAGGCCGACAATGTAGTAGCCCTCAATAAACTGCCCTTTTTCGTCAAACAGGAAGCAGCGGTCAAAATCGCCATCAAAGGCAATGCCCATATCCGCGCCGTGTTTGATGACCGCATTGCGGGTGTCGTCGCGGCATTCCGGCAGTAGTGGGTTAGGAATACCGTTGGGGAAATTGCCGTCCGGCGTGTTGTGCACTTTGATTAATTCCACGGGCGCGCCGAGGGCTTTAAAGCGGGCTTCAATGGCGTCCACCACCGGACCCGCTGCGCCGTTCCCGGAGTTGATCACCAGCTTGAGCGGCGTGAGGTTTTTGACATTGATATAACCGAACAGGTGATCAACGTAAGCGTCACGCAGGTTGATTTGCTGATAGCGACCGCGTTTGGTTTCATCGACGGGAGGAAAGTCGTTGGCTTCAGCCAGACGCTGGACGTCGCGCAGTCCGGTATCTCCGCTGATCGGGCGAGCCCCCTCGCGAACCAGCTTCATGCCGTTATAATCCATCGGATTATGGCTGGCGGTAACTTCAATGCCGCCATCCACGCCGAGATGGAACGTGGCGAAATAGATCTCTTCGGTGCCGGACATACCAATATCCAGCACGTCAACGCCCGCATCCTGTAAACCTTTCGCCAGCGCCAGTTTTAAGGTTTCGCTGGTGAGGCGGACATCACCGCCTAACACAATGGTTTTCGGTTTGAGAAATTCGCCATAGGCACGCCCAATGCGCCAGGCAATATCTTCATTCAGTTCTTCGCCTAGTTTTCCGCGAATATCATAGGCTTTAAAGCAGGTTAATTTTTTCATATCGTTACCCTTTTTCAGGCAATAGTTGGCCCTGACCGAAGCGGCCAATTTTATTTTTGTCGTTATTTACACCGCGGTTTCGCATTCATTGCCTGATGCGTCGCTGCCGCGTCTTATCAGGCCTACAAAACCGAACCGTAGGTTGGATAAGGCGTTCACGCCGCATCCGACAAACAGCGCCTGATGCGACGTTTACACCCGTCCGTAGCGATCCGCGAAACGCACCACATCATCCTCTTCGAGATAAGAGCCGGAGCGCACTTCAATTAAATCGAGCGGAATTTTCCCCGGGTTTTCCAGGCAATGCGTCGCCCCCAGCGGAATATAAATGGACTCGTTTTCACCAAGCAGTTTGATATCACCGTCAATGGTGACTTTTGCCGTTCCTGCGACCACCACCCAGTGTTCCGCCCGGTGATGGTGCATCTGTACCGACAAGCCCTCGCCCGGTTTCACGGTGATGCGTTTCACCTGGTAGCGGTCGCCCGCGTCGATAGAGTCATATTTGCCCCACGGACGATACACTTCGCGATGCACCCGATGCTCATGGCGACCATCGGCTTTGATCTGCTCGACCACTTTTTTCACATCCTGCACCGCGTTACGGTCGGCAATCAGCACCGCATCTTTGGTCTGCACCACTACCAAATCTTTCACCCCGACGGTGGTGACCAGGCCAGATTCGGCGTACACATAGCTGTTTTCAGTTTTGTGATTAATCACATCACCGTGGCAAACGTTGCCCTCGGCGGTGTGGGCGCTGATCTCCCATAATGAAGACCAGGAACCGACATCGCTCCAGCCCGCATCCATCGGCACCACAACGGCATCTGCCGTACGTTCCATGACCGCGTAATCCACCGACTCTTCCGGGCAGGCCAGAAACGCTTCTTCATCCACGCGAATAAAATCGAGATCCGGATCGACGGCGCTCATCGCTTGTTCACAGGCGTCGAGAATATCCGGGCGATATTTTTTCAGTTCTTCGAGATAGCGTCCGGCACGGAACAGGAACATACCGCTGTTCCAGTAATATTCGCCGCTTGCTACATAGGCCTGGGCGGTTTCCAGATTCGGTTTTTCGACAAACTGCGCCACTTCAAAGGCCACCGTATCCTGCTCACCCGCAGACACTTCACCGCGACGAATATAGCCATAACCGGTTTCTGGTAGATCCGGCACAATGCCGAAGGTCACCAGCTTGCCCGCTTCGGCATATGGCATGGCATTACGCACGGCGGCACGGAACGCGTCTTCATCGGCAATCACATGATCCGCCGCCAATACCAGCATTAACGGGTCGCTCTCCGGGCTATGACGTTTTGCCGCCAGCGCCGCCAGCGCAATGGCAGGTGCCGTGTTTCGCCCTGCCGGTTCGAGAATAATGTTCTCGGTAAGTTTGTTCAGTTGACGCAGCTGTTCCGCGACAATAAAGCGGTGCTGCTCATTGCAAATCACCACCGGGCTTTCGCACTCCACGCCGTTCAGGCGGCAGATGGTGGTTTGCAGCATGGTGAGATCGCCTTTCAGGCATAAAAACTGCTTGGGATAAAGTACGCGGGAAAGCGGCCATAAGCGGCTACCGGAGCCACCTGCCATCACAACTGGATAGAGTTTCGACTGCGCCATAATTATCCCCGAATATCATTTATAAATTGACGTAACACGTTCTCTTTATCGAGCGTGCGTTCGGCATATTCACGTGCCACCGTGTTGTGTTTGGGCAGCAGGAGCGCCTGACGAATCCCCGCCACCAGCGCCTCGACCGATTCCGGTTCAACGCAAACCGCAATGCCCGGAAAGGTTTCGCAAAGCTGCCCCAGTTCTGTGTAGGCTTCAGCAGTAATCACCGCGTTACCGCCTACTGCCAGAATATTGGTCAGTTTCGACGGCAATACGGCATCTGCCGCGCCGCGTTTTTGCACCACCAGATGGCAATCGCCCATCTTCAGCAGTGCGGGTAAAGCGTCATACGATTGCAGCGGGAAGAATTGCATGTTGCGCAGTCCACGCTGCTGCGCCATTTTTTCCAGCCGCGCTTTGCCGCCGCCCTGCCCGACAATGGCAAAAATCAGCGGTTCATCGCGCAGACGATCGGCAGCTTCAATAACGTTTTCCAGCCCCTGCTTTTCACCAATATTGCCGGAGTAAAGAATGATTTTTTTGTTATCCGGCAGGTCAAGCTGGTTACGAAGGGCGTCAACATCGGCATCTGCAACATGCTGAAAACGGGCAATTTCCGACCAGTTGGGGAAGAAGATGACGTTTTCCGCCGCCACGCCTTTTTCGATGGCTTTATTCATCATCGAACGCGAAATCGTGGAGACGTTATCGACGTTATGCAGTCCGCTACGTTCGAACGCCGTTGCCAGCTGTGCCACTTTGCCGCCTTTGCCTTTTCCGGCAAGGCCCAGCCCCAGCATGGCGTCCACTTCGTAATCCTGAATATGCAGCACGGTACGCGCACCAGAGAGCTTCGCCAGCAGGCGCATTCCCGGCGTGCAAAACAGCGTTGGCACTACGCCGATAATGCGATCCGGCTTCCAGCGACGTTGCGCCATCAGTGGAAAGAAACTGCTGACGGCAAAACTGCCGAGATGCAACAAGCGTTTCAGGGTGCTCGGCTGTTTTGGCACGTACAGCGGGCAGCGCCACACCGTGGCGGCCCCCTCTTCTCGTTTGTAGCGCCAGGCGGAATAGTTCTCGCCCACCTGCCACTGCGGGTAGTAAGGCGGTGCGGTAATAACCCGCACCTCATGACCTTGTGCCGCCAGCCATTCCACCATCTCGCCGGTGTATTTGCCGATGCCGGTTAACTCCGGCGAGTAGTTAATGCCGTAGACCAGTATTTTCATAATCCGGGTACTCCGGCACGCTTCTCAGCGAGAAAATAGGCGCGGCTGTTAGCGTGAACATCGTTACTGGCGAGCAGCGCGTCCGGCGTCAGCCAGCGGTAATCGTCATGCTGCTCATCCGGCAGTAACAGCTCTTCTTCCGCTACTCTGAAGCGAAAACCGAGCACCACATAGTGAGTGGTGAAATCCGTGCCGGAGAAGTTATCGTCATAAAAGTGCTGCCAGACACCGTAAAACTGGCCTGCTGTTATCGGCAGACGCAGCCCCAGTTCCGCCATCGTCAGCCGCTCAAATGCGGCTTCCAGCGTTTCGTCTTTCTGCACGCGCCCTCCCGGCACAAACCAGTAACCCTGCGCCGGGCGGTTGGTTCTTTTGCCAAGCAGAAACTCGCCGCGACTGTTCTCGACAATAAAGTCGAGAGAGACAAGCGGGGTGGAGCGCACTACCGTGGCAAAGTCTTCCTGACGTAAAAACATCATTACCCCCGAAAGCGGTCTTGATTCTCAAGGAACCACTGGTAAGTGCTGGCAAGCCCCGCTTCCAGTGAGATTTCGTGATACCAGCCAAGCTGATGCAGGCGCGTCACATCAAGCAGTTTGCGCGGCGTACCATCCGGTTTGCTGGCATCAAAAACCACCCGACCTTTGTAACCCACCACTTTGGCGATGGTTTGCGCCAGCTCACGGATAGTGCAGTCAACGCCCGTGCCGACGTTAATGTGCGACAGCATCGGCTGGGTGTTCTCCAGCCAGACTTCGTGCGCCAGCTCCATGACATGAATGCTCGCCGCCGCCATATCATCGACGTGCAGGAATTCACGCATCGGTGTACCGCTGCCCCATACCACCACGTCCGGTGCATTCTGTGCCGTCGCCTCGTGGAAGCGACGCAGCAATGCAGGGATCACATGCGAATTACTCGGGTGGAAGTTGTCATGCGGGCCATATAGGTTGGTCGGCATGACTGAGCGGTAATCGCGTCCGTACTGGCGGTTGTATGATTCGCACAGTTTGATCCCGGCGATTTTGGCAATGGCGTAAGGCTCGTTGGTCGGCTCCAGCGTGCCCTGCAATAACTCGCTTTCTGCCATCGGCTGTTTTGCCAGTTTCGGGTAGATACAGGACGATCCAAGAAACAGCAGTTTGTTCACGTCGTTCTGATGCGCGGCGTGAATGATGTTGCTCTCAATCATCATGTTCTGGTAGATGAAATCCGCCGGATAGGTGTTGTTGGCAACAATGCCGCCCACTTTCGCCGCCGCCAGATAGACCTGGTCAATGCGTTCGCTAGCAAAGAAATCATGCACCGCGCGGCTGTCCAGCAGGTTCAGCTCGTCGCGGGTGCGTAATACCAGTTCCACATCACCGCGCTGTTCGAGCTGCCGCGTGATGGCGGAACCGACCATTCCGCGATGGCCAGCGATAAAAATGCGTTGTCTACTCATGCTTATGACTCCAGCGCGATCGCCACGTCGTAGCCGTGAGATTTCAGCAGAGAGTGTTTTTTCGCCGCTTCGAGGTCATTAGCCACCATTTCAGACACCATCTCTCTGAGGGTGATTTCCGGTTTCCAGCCCAGTTTTTCGTGCGCTTTGGTCGGGTCGCCGAGCAGCGTTTCAACTTCCGCCGGACGGAAGTAACGCGGGTCAACGGCGATAATCACATCGCCCGGTTTAACGCCCGGCGCGTCATGCCCGGTGACGGAAACCACAATGCCCTTCTCTTCAACGCCCGTGCCTTCAAAGCGCAGTTTGATGCCCAGCTGTGCTGCCGCCATTTCCACGAACTGACGTACGGAGTACTGAACGCCGGTCGCGATAACGAAATCTTCTGGCTGTTCCTGTTGCAGCATCATCCACTGCATTTTTACGTAGTCTTTGGCGTGGCCCCAGTCACGCAGGGAATCCATATTGCCGAGGTACAGGCACGACTCCAGCCCCTGGGCGATGTTGGCGATTGCGCGGGTGATTTTGCGGGTAACGAAGGTTTCGCCGCGGCGCGGGGATTCATGGTTGAAGAGAATACCGTTACAGGCGTACATGCCGTAGGATTCGCGGTAGTTAACGGTGATCCAATAGGCATACAGTTTGGCGACCGCATACGGAGATCGCGGGTAGAACGGCGTGGTTTCTTTCTGCGGAATTTCCTGCACCAGACCGTACAGTTCAGAGGTGGAAGCCTGATAGAAACGGGTTTTCTTTTCCAGACCGAGGAAGCGGATCGCCTCCAGCAGGCGCAGCGTACCCATCGCGTCGACGTCAGCGGTATATTCCGGTGACTCAAAAGAAACCGCAACGTGGCTCATTGCGCCCAGGTTGTACACTTCATCCGGCTGCACTTCACGCAAAATGCGCGTCAGGTTGGAGGTATCACTCAGGTCGCCATAATGCAGATGGAATTTCGGGTTGCAGGTGTGCGGATCCTGATAAATGTGATCCACGCGCTCGGTGTTGAATGACGATGCACGACGCTTAATACCATGCACCTCGTAACCTTTTTCCAGCAGAAACTCTGCCAGGTAAGAACCGTCTTGTCCGGTTACACCGGTGATGAGAGCGACTTTTGACATGTCTTATTCCTCTGTATTTTTTGAATTTATTCAGTTTCAACGCGTTCGCGTATCACCACTGCGGGATTCCCCCGGCAAACCACATTTGCCGGAAGCGATTTAAAAACACTGCTTCGCGCCCCCACGACGGTGCCGTCGCCGATTGTGACGCCTGGGGCAACAAAGACATCGGTTGCCAGCCAGCATTTCTCGCCAATCACAATAGGCGTGGCGTTAATGGTGAAATGTTGACTTGCATGGTCGTGGCTACCGGTGCATAAATAACTTTTTTGCGATATCACCGAATGTGCGCCAATGGTTATTTCACCGAGGGTATATAAATTGACCTCATCTCCGACCCACGCGTAATCACCTAAGGTTAATTTCCACGGATAGGTAATTTTTACTGACGGACGAATAACTACGTTTTTTCCTATTTTTGCCCCGAATAAACGTAATAAAAATGCCCGCCAGCGATACAATACTTGTGGCGACCAGGCAAATAATGTTGCCTGTACTGCCCACCATAATTGCACTTTAATAGCGTTGCCGCCCCGGAACCCTTTCGGCACCGAGAAACCGCTTAAATCTTGCATCGTTTTCCCTTATATTCAGCTTTTGTTATATAAGGCTTTCGTCTTTGAGGTAGTACGTTGGCGTAAATGCAAGGATAATTCTGCCCAGAAGCCAGGCACATGTAATATCTGCCGTTGGACTTTTTTGGCGTCAGCACACAATTCCATATTATTGGTGGTTGATACCCCACCCATAGAAAATTCAGACACCAGGCCATTGAGTTTTTTAAATGCATAACCGGCTTTATACATTTTGGCTGCCAGCGCGTAATCAGAAGAAACTTTATATTCCAGGTCATAACGCCATTTTTTCAAGCCGGATACCGGGAAAAATATCGCCTGATGGCTGGCGGGCAGGCTGTGATAAATATACCAGCCCGGTTTGGCGCTACGTTTAATTTTATGCCCGTCGCCAAAATCCAGCAGCGCATCGCCGGTGATCATCATGTTATCTTTTTGCATTTTTAACTTACGGACAAAATTTGCGGCATCCTGATGAAAAATATCGCCCGAATTGAGAAACAACGCGAACTTGCCTTGTGCCATCGTAATGCCTTTGTTCATGGCGTCGTAGATACCGTTATCTGGCTCGCTGACAAAGCGTAGGTTATAGATACCATTGAGATTTTCCAGATACTCACGGGTGCCGTCATTGGAACCGCCATCGACAACAATCCATTCGAAGATGATATCTTCCGCCTGCGCCAGATGCGCCAGCGAGGCATGTGTTTTGACTATCCCTTCGAGGTTACGAAACGCGACAGTGATTATGCTAAGCAACATGTTCTTATTCTTACCTCGTAATATTTAACGCTTTTCGCAAAATAAACGGACAGACGATTAAAAATGCATATTCCGGGCTAAATATCGAACCGGTAAAAAACAGCGATACCGGAGTAAAAAGATATAATTGCACGCGAAAATTGCGGTTATCACCAAAAGCGTTGATCATCATTTTTATCACTTTCCCCATGTACCACAGCGATAAAAACACCGCGAACCAGGAAAAATAAATAATCAGCAGATACAAACCATTGTCTATGGTTTTTCCGACATCCGCACCGTTAAATATTCCGAATGATGCGACATATTCATAAAGTGAGCCAAATCTGACTACACCGTCAATATGGGTCAAAGAATAACCGACCATCACCAGCGGACCGACAATACGATAATATGATGACGATCCTTCCGTACCTAAATCGCCCAGACGGGTGGAAATATAAGGAAACGCGATTACCACACCAACCAGGAATACAGCCAGAGAAATCAATGCTAACGGTAACTTTTTCTTAATCGCCTCTTTATTCAGATATTGAAATGCCCACTCCAGCAAATAAAACAGGATAAAGGTCATAACCCCTGAAAACGATCCGGACAATATTATCCCTGCGAGAATCATAGCATCTGTTTTAGGCGTTTTGATACCAAACTGTTTGATGCTGAGCCAAATTGAGATTAATGCCAGAGCGAAAAATGCCGGTTCGAAATAAAGTGCTGTCGTGCGCTTGCCGCCGAATTTAATGAAATTCAGCACATAGCTGTTGCTGTAAATCAGATATTTCGAAATCGACTCCATAATACTGCTGCCACCGGTGAGGATAATTTGTGCCATCTCCACCGCCGCCAGCGCCACCACTAGCCCGACCACCAGATAAAAGAAACGTAATATCTTGCGATGGTTGTGTGGCGAAATTGTTTTAAAACGAATACTCCACACCATGCCAATAATGATCACAATATAGACATACAGCATAGTTGAAGTGACGTATTTACTGGCATCCAGCGACTGACCAAACAGATAGTTAAACGCCGTGAGTCCCGCGCCAATCCCTAAGGCAATCATCAATTTTTTAACGCTGATGCGTTCTAAAAACAGCAGTAACAAGACAGGTAAAAAAGTGACGATGGTGATGGGGAAACTTTCGCCAAGCTGGGCGATTTTGACGTTAACCAGCAGATAAATCAGCGGCAGCAACAGGTAGCTACAGATTCTGATAGAAGTTGACATACTCCTCCAGCATCTGTTGTCCACTGTAGGCGGCGCGGCTGCGTTGGCTGAACTCAGCCAGCGTGGTACCAAATATCGCCTGCGCGATTTCCGGTTTGCTTAACTGCACCAGTTGCAGCACCTCTTCTTCGCTGACGGTTTTACCGCCGGATTTTTGCAACACTTCCCGCGCCGCATCGCTATGGGTGGCAATCACCGGCACGCCAATCGATAGCGCCTCACACAAAATCAGCGGGTAGTTATCGACGCGAGAACTGAACACCAGCGCATCCATCTGATTGAGCGCGCTCATCAACTTGCGCTTGTCAGTTTCAAAGCCGTGATTAACCACGTTGCCAGCGGTGAACGGCGAGAACTTACCAAAGGTATGCAGTTCGATTTTGTCGCCCAGCGCCATCATCTCACGCACCAGTTGCTGGTTAGTTTTGCCGTCGTAACGCAGGTCATGCGCCACCACCGCGATTTTCGGCTTACCCTGGGTTTCGCGCACCGGAGGCAGATCCGCCAGAATCGCTTCTGTTGCCATATCAATGCCATTATTGATAATCCGGCAACGCCCTGGCCCGTACAGGCTATTGAAAGCATCAGCCACATGCTGGCTGGGGGAAATAAACTGACAGCCCAGCGCCAGCATCTCACGAAATAACTGGCGTTTGCCCGCCACCAGCTGGTGCGCGCGATCAATCTTCACCGGCGGATAGTTATTTAAGGTCGGGCATGTCTGGCAGCCCGTTTTCCAGCCTTCACAACCGTCGGTAAAGGCGCAGCGCCCGGTAACGCTCCAGTGATCGTGTAACGTCCAGACCAGAGTGACATCCGGTTTGTGGTTTTTCACCTTTTCGCAAAAGCGCACCACGCTCTTAAGATTTAGCCAGTAGCTGTGCAGCACATGAAAATGCAGGACCACCGGACCCGGTGTGCGGGTAATGGTGCGATATAACTCATTGAAATTGCCAAACAGATCGCGATTAAACAGACGAAACAGGGCAATATTCGCCATTGCGGTCATCCGCGGCGTATGTTTGATGACCTGCGGATAGTTCTGATGGCTGACGCTCTCTTTGCCGCCTTTGCCGTAACCGTAGACAAAATGTGACGCCAGCCCCTGTTGCAGCGCACGCTGGTGAAGATCTAACGCCACACCTGCTGCCCCGCCTTCCGCCAGTCGCACATTAAATTGCAAAATATTCATTTAATTACCTTCACTCGCGCTTTTTCTCCCACCACCAGCGCGTTGTCCGGGACAGAGTCGAGCACCACGCTGCCCGCGCCCACGGTGACATTGTTACCAAGCGTGATATCACCAAGAATAATAACGTTGGCACCGAGTTCGACGCCGTTGCCAATGTGTGGACATGCCATGTTATCGGCACCCCGATTGCCGATAGTGACGCCGTGGCGAATGGTGAAATCATCCCCCGCCACCACGTTTTTATTGATCACTACGGCGTAACCGTGATGGATAGTAAAGCGGCGGCCAATGGTCGCGGCGGCCTGGATTTCATAACCGAAAAAGCATTCGGTGATAATGCGATACAGCACCAGCAGCGGGGCCGCCCACAGATTGTTGAGGACGTTCTTTTTGCGCCACACCGAACAAAAATGAGCGACGCGATAGGCAAGTACCATGCAGCACGGGCGTAAACTCCAGCTGTTGGCGCGCAGATCTTCCAGCATCTTTAGCGCCCCCGAATACCATCAGCCAGACGTTTGCCGTTACGCACCGACAGCAGCGTCAACAAGGTGCGCCAGGTCATACGTTTATTGCGGATCTGGTAGAGGGTAAACAGCTGATATTTTTTACTGGCGCGGTCGAATTTGTCTTTGTGCTTGCGGTAAAAGTGGAAGTATCCGGAGAATTTTTTCGGTGACGAGGTGATCTGCATTTCGCCGTGATTGATATGCAGGATCTGCGTCGCCTCTTCCACTTTCCACGGTTCGCCGTACTCCACCACCATCCGCAGGAAGATGTCGTAATCCTGTGCTGCTTTCAGTTCGGTATCGAACAAACACTCTTTGAAACGCCATGCCCAGGTAAAGACCTGATTGCCAATGATATTGCGTTTATAGAACAGGCGGCGTGAGTACGGCGATTTGGGATACAGTGGTAAGCTTGCCGGTTGGGAATAAACTTCTCCCTGGCAAACGTAGTCGTTAGCGTACAAAAAGGCGTGTGTGACCAGTTGCTGTTTATGGGCGAGGAAGACGCTCAGGCGGTTGGGCGTCCATTCATCATCATCATCGATCCCGGTGATGTATTCCCCTTGCGCCAGCATAATCGCCTGGTTACGTACCGCGCACGCCCCGCTGTTAATGTCGTTGTGAATGTAGGTGATACGCGGATCGTTGAGGGCGGTGACGTACTGTTGCAGCTGTTCCCAGGAGGTGGAGCAATCATCCACGATGATCATCTCCCAGTTGCTGTAGTCCTGGCGCAAGACCGATTTTATCGCCCGAATCGCCAGTTGTTGGCGGTTCCAGGTCGGCATATAGATTGAGATCAGCGGATTGTCTTTCATAGGTTGTTCTCCCGGAGTGTCGAGATGTTCTGCCGGTTTATAAGCTTGTTTACGGGTTCTGTTGCCGGATGCGGCGTGAGCGCCTTATCCGGCCTACGGAGCTGGTTTGCTTGCCGGATGCGGCGTGAGCGTAGGTCGGATAAGATGCGTCAGCATCGCATCCGACAGCGGATGTCGTTATTTCGCATCCGACTTATATTCGTATTCGTAATAGCCATAATCCTGATACGCGCTGGCGCGGCGGAAGATGGAGTTCAGAATCACCCCTTTCACCGGAATACCGTTTTGCTCAAAGCGGCTCAGACTGGTTTCCACTTCTTTCAATGTGTTGACCGCATAACGCGCCACCATTAACGTGGTTCCAACATGACGACCAACAATTGCCGCATCGGTCACTGCCAGAATCGGCGGCGTATCAATCAACACCAGGTCATAGTTTTTACTCGCCCAGTTCACCAGTTCGGCAAAGCGTTCGCTCATCAACAGTTCAGAAGGATTTGGCGGTACCTGACCGCGCGGGATCAGGTCAAATTTGGCAATAGAGGTCGGTTTAGCAGCGGTAGTAATATCGCCCTGACCAATCAGAATTTCCGACAGGCCATTGACGTTATTAGTGCCCAACAGCTCGTGGGTGTAGCCTTTGCGCATATCGCAGTCGATCAACAACACCCGTTTATTGGTCTGACTGATCACCGCCGCCAGGTTGGCGCAGACAAAGGTTTTACCGATTGACGGGCTAACCCCTGTCATCATCAACACATTGTTCTGCGCCTGCATCATCGCGAAGTGCAGACTGGTACGCAGACTGCGGATGGCTTCAATCGCCAGATCGGTTGGATTCCCCACCGCCAGTAGCTGGCTCTGCTTATAGCGTTTAACCCCTTTGATGGTTTTGACGCTATCGCGCGCTTTCTGCCACTCCGACAGCGGGATGCTGGCATAGACGCTGATACCGTGTTCTTCCAGCACCTGCGGGCTTTCGATGCCGCGATTAAACAACGAGCGCAGCAGCACACCCACGATAGAGAGCATCAGGCCAAGGATAATCGCGCCGAGGATAATCAGCCCTTTCTTCGGTTTTAGCACGCCAGGCTGGGTGATTGCCGGGTCAACAATGCGCACATCGCCGACGGTGCTGGCTTCGGTGATTTTCAGCTCCTGCTCTTTATTCAGCAGTTGCATATAGACCTGCTGACCAGACTCGACATCGCGGGTCAGACGGACAATTTCCTGCTGGGTTTTCGGCATCGCCGTTACGCGACCGTTAAGTTTGGCTTTCTCTTCTTCCAGCGCCTGACGTTTCTCCAGCAGCGTGCGGTACGCCGGGTGAACTTTGGTGTACAGCTTGGAGATTTCCGCCTCTTTAAAGGTCAGTTCGTTCAACTGCGCGTCGATGTTCACCATCGAATCGAGCACCGCTTTCGCTTCCAGCGGCAGATCAACAGAATCTTTATCCTGACGGAAGGCATTCAGTTTGTTTTCGGCAACATCGAGGCGGCTACGTACTTCCGGTAACTGTTGCGCGAGGAAAGCGAGGCTTTTCGACGCTTCCGCCGATTTGCGCTCAATATTTTGTTCCTGATAGTTACGGGCGATGCTGTTAAGAATGTCGCGGATCTGTTCGCGATCTTCACCGGTATAAGTCAGGCTCAGTACGCCAGCATCTTTGCCGTTCTCCGTTACCGTCAGGCTGTTTTGCAGTTGGTTGATCATCCCCAGCGTGGAGTATTTGGTGACAGTAAACTCACTGCCCGGGCTGGCGTGAATAGCTTCAACCATCAGCGTGACGCCTTCTTTTTTCAGCATCTGGCCCGCTTGCCCACGGGCGCTAAAGCCGCCATCACTGCTCAGAGTGTAGTTTTTGTCATCCAGCACATTAAGCGTAAACACCTGGTCCGCCATCTCTTTCGGGCGGTTAAAGGTGGTCACTTTCACCGTCTCGTTCTGACGTCCCATCAGGCGATCCCAACCCGCACCGAAAATCGGGAACGTGTTTTTGCTCACCGCAATATCGAGGTCTAGATCGTCCACCGTTTTACCAAGCACCAGACGCGAACGAATCAACTGGATCTCGGCGTCCGATGCAGGCGGTTTGTTGGCTAATGCCGAACCAATGTCCTGCACTAACGAATTGCCGCTGTTTTGCTCGATTTGTACCAGTGCGTCGGCACTATAAATCGGCGTGGCGAAGAAGGTGTAAACTACGGCACAGAGGGCAAATACAGCGGTGATGCCAATCACCCACCAGCGCGCTTCAATGACGGTGCCGACCAGGCGACCAATATCGATTTCATCACTGCCCGTTACCGGAGCGGCATGTTGTTTTACTTTTTCTGTCATTCTTATACCTGCTCTGCGTTCAATGCCTGCGCCCACTGGCGGGCAGACCGTTCAAGTAATGTGTACACCGCTGCAAACGTTTCCCGGCTTTTGCGATACGGATCGGGGATTTCACATTCGTTATCCCAGTGACCAAACAGCATCACTTTGCCGCGCATCTCAGGTGCCATCTCGCATAAGCGTTCGATATGGCGCTTTTCCATGGTCAAAATCAGGTCATAGTTGCGACACAGGCGGCGGCTGATTTGTCGTGCACAGTGGCCTTCCAGAGACAGTTGATGTTCTGCGGCGACGCTGATAGCGGTAGGATCAGCGCCCTTACCGACCAGCGCGCCGAGTCCAGCGGACTCCACTTTCAGTTCCGGGTGATAACGTTGCAGTAAGCGTTCCGCCGTCGGGGAACGGCAAATATTGCCGACACAGACAACTAATATGTTGTTAAACATGACGATTACCAGTTATGAATGTCGCTGGCTGTATCCGTCATGTAACGGACACCGCTAATAGTTGGCAGCAACTGATTGATCAGACGGTTCCAGCGGGAAACCGGGGCGGTGGTGACATACACCACGTCATAAGGTTGCAGGCGGAATTCTGTCGCCATCACCAGCGACGTCGCATCGGACATATCCAGCTGGTAGATATTGGCAATCTTGCCGTTACGCCCACCCTCGCCTTTCAGCGGACGAATGACAAAGATGCCGCTGGCGTTGGAGGTGGTCATGTCGATACCTTCGGCATTGCCCAGAGCTTCAGTCAGGGTCATGCCGCTAAAGTCCATTTTCAGGGTGCTCTGTTTCTTCACTTCACCCATCACAAATACTTTCAGATCATCATTACGCGGCACGTAGAGAATATCGCCGGGATAAAGCAGTCGGTTCTGATTGAGGTCGCCGTTTTGCATCAGCGCCTGCAAAGAAATGCGTTCTTCACGACCATTGTGTGTTAGCACCACGTTGCGCCAGTCAGCGGTGTCGGTCAGGCCACCTGCGGCGTTGATGGCGTCGAGAATGGTCAGTGGTACGTTGGTGATCGCCTGTTGACCGGATTTATTCACCTGACCTGAGATATAGGCCTTTTGTGAGCGGAAGGCGGCGATATTAACGTCCACCTGCGGGTCAGCGATGTACGTTGCTAAGCGCCCGGTAATATCACTGCGGATTTCAGCGAGCGTTTTCCCCACTACGTGAACCTTGCCGATATACGGATAAAACATAGTGCCGTCAGGCTGTACCCAGTTGCCGGTGTCGCTGGAGCTGCGGTACTGACCGGCTGGCGTGGTGAGTTCCGGGTGATCCCAGACGGTGACATTAAGAACGTCCCCCGGCCCGACGCGATACTGGTAATTCGCGATCTCACTTTCCAGCGTCATATTGGGGCGCGCTACATTCGGGCGTGGGCGTAATTGGTCAATCAGGCGCGGAGTCAGCGGATAAACATTCACCATTTTGTCGAGATCGAAATCAGCGTCCTGCTGTTTGATGACGTCTTTGCCCATCGTCGACATATTGCTGCCCGGAAGTACTGTGCAACCGCTTATCAAGGTTACTGACACCAATAATGGCATCAATTTCATTTTGGATTTCATCATTGTTTATTTATCACTTTGGCAGAGTAATTATCCTGTGCACTATTAATAGCAATGTCGCCATGCACATTTACCTTGCAGTTAATTGAATAAAAATTTAACTGGCATCAGTCCTAAAAAAATTGATTTCATCCGCAGGCTATTGACAGAATAATTCAGACTGGTCTTTCAGGCATCCAGACACGCTACCGCCCCTGGCTTTTTAGCTACCAATACACTGATTTAGCTTAATTTTTAAAACCCTCTCAACATACAGTCGTTGATGAGAAAGGGTTATTGCGGAAATTAACTTCCGAATATAAGGTGACATTATGGTAATTGAATATTGGCTCTCCAATAATGCAGGAGGAAGTGTTACAGCTAACGGAATAGCAGGCAAGGTAACAATTCGGCAATTGGCTATTTTTAAGAATTATATTAAGTGTCATTCAATATGGTTTTTAGGAGTTTCTTTAGGTTGACAATATTTAATATTGCGTCTCCACATGCGATATTTCTTAAATAATGTTTTATTATTACCACTTTTAATTCAGGGATAATGTGAGGTTATTACCCTCAAATAATATGAGATAAATAGTGCTGCAACATTGCATTTTTGCCCCGATTTATCCATGATCGAATTGTGACATTTGTCATACAACGAATAGGTTTTGTACTTACTATGGAATGGATTGCCGATCCGTCTATCTGGGCCGGGTTAATCACGCTGATTGTGATCGAACTGGTCCTCGGCATTGATAACCTGGTCTTTATTGCCATCCTCGCCGAAAAACTACCGCCGAAGCAGCGCGACCGCGCACGGGTTACCGGGCTGCTGCTGGCGATGTTAATGCGCCTGTTACTGCTGGCGTCAATCTCCTGGCTGGTCACCCTGACTCAACCGCTGTTCAGCTTCCGCTCGTTTACCTTTAGCGCCCGCGACTTAATCATGCTGTTTGGTGGTTTCTTCCTGTTGTTCAAAGCCACGATGGAGCTGAACGAACGGCTGGAAGGGAAAGACAGCAATAATCCCACACAACGCAAAGGTGCGAAGTTCTGGGGCGTGGTGACGCAAATTGTGGTACTGGACGCCATTTTCTCACTCGACTCAGTGATTACCGCCGTCGGGATGGTCGACCATTTACTGGTCATGATGGCCGCCGTGGTTATCGCTATCAGCCTGATGTTGATGGCCAGCAAGCCGTTAACGCAATTTGTTAACAGTCACCCGACGATCGTTATTCTCTGCTTAAGCTTCCTGTTGATGATTGGCTTTAGCCTGGTGGCAGAAGGTTTCGGCTTCGTCATTCCGAAAGGCTACCTGTACGCTGCCATTGGTTTCTCGGTGATGATCGAGGCGCTCAATCAGTTGGCTATCTTTAACCGGCGACGTTTTCTTTCCGCTAACCAGACGCTGCGCCAGCGGACTACCGAAGCGGTAATGCGCCTGCTTAGCGGGCAAAAAGAAGATGCGGAACTGGACGCCGAAACCGCGTCCATGCTGGTGGATCATGGTAACCAGCAGATCTTTAATCCGCAGGAACGGCGGATGATTGAGCGGGTACTTAATCTTAACCAGCGTACCGTCAGCAGCATTATGACGTCGCGCCACGATATTGAGCATATCGATCTCAACGCGCCGGAAGAAGAAATCCGCCAGTTGCTGGAGCGAAATCAGCATACGCGGCTGGTGGTTACCGACGGTGATGACGCAGAAGATTTGCTCGGTGTTGTTCACGTTATCGACCTGCTACAACAGTCTCTGCGCGGCGAACCGCTCAACCTGCGGGTGTTGATTCGCCAGCCGCTGGTGTTCCCGGAAACCTTGCCGTTGTTACCTGCCCTGGAGCAGTTCCGTAATGCCCGCACGCACTTTGCTTTTGTGGTGGATGAGTTTGGCTCGGTGGAAGGGATTGTGACATTAAGTGACGTCACTGAAACCATTGCCGGTAACTTACCGAACGAAGTGGAAGAGATCGACGCCCGCCATGATATTCAGAAGAATGCGGACGGTTCCTGGACGGCGAATGGTCATATGCCGCTGGAAGATCTGGTGCAATATGTACCGCTGCCGCTGGATGAAAAACGTGAATATCACACCATTGCCGGGCTGTTGATGGAATATTTACAGCGTATTCCAAAACCTGGCGAAGAAGTTCAGGTGGGGGATTATTTGCTTAAAACGTTGCAGGTAGAAAGCCATCGCGTGCAGAAGGTGCAGATTATTCCGCTGCATAAGGATGGCGAGTTGGAGTACGAGGTGTGATGGTATCGGTCATTTTACCCAATAGCCGAAAGGAATAAGATGAGGGAACCGCGCCAGCGGCGATTTACCGCCGGGAGCCCGGGTTGCCAGGGTGGTGGCGATTGAGCCACCCTGGCACGTTCACCGGCTTGAGCGTTCCATAGTAGCGAGGAACATCAAGTGAACGGAACAGCCTTCGATCTTACATATTCAGAATATAATGATGCCGCCACGAACGCCTGATGCGACGCTTTACGCGTCTTATCAGGCCTACAGGACTGGTCACCTGGTAACCTACATCTTCTCCAGCAACTTCTTCACATCCTTGCCATTGCGGGAATCTTTATTCCGCTCGGCCCAGTCATTCAGGCGACGTTTCGCTTCGTCCTGTAGATGTTTGCGCAGTAACTGATCCACTTGCAGGCTGTAATTGAGTTGCTGCCAGTTGCCATAAACCCGCAGCGGTACTGGCGTTTCTTTCAGGAAATCAATCAGTTTACTTTCCCCGTTCCAGCCACCCACGACCCGAATATCAAACTGGGTGTCGCAGGTTTGATCTGCCAGATTCAACATGCCTTCCCCTGTCAGCGCCAGCACAGGCGATTGACCTTGCATGTCGTTTAACGTCACGACGCCATCCTTCAACGTCAAATCGGTGGTAAAGCGGTCAAGCCGCGTCACGTTATCAAAGTTTTCAGCGGCCTTCACATCACCGCCATTACGCTCTACCGCTTGCTGAATCATCTGCTGGAAGTTCATCCCTTCCATGCGCGTGTCGGTCATTTCGACATGTGCCTGTCCTTGCCAGTTGTGGCGGAATGCGTCGGCATCTATGTCAGCACCGGAGAAATCACCAGCCAGTGACATTTTTCCGGTCAACGAAATCGGATAGTTAAACGCCTTCAGAATGGTACCAATCTCAACGTTTTCCAGCCGTGGCTGGAAGTTTATCCGCGGATTTATTGATGTCGCGTCCAGCGTGCCCGGCAGTGAAACCTGTCCACCGTTAAGTTTGCCCTGCAGTTGAGTAATTTCCAGCAAACCCGACTTGTTGGTCATTTGCGTGGCAACATCTGTAAAATTCATTCCGCGCCAGCGCACGTTACTGGCCTGCAACAAAATATCAGCCGTAAAGCCTTGCAGTCCCTGATAGGCCGGTTCATCAATACGCGAAGAAATGACCGGGCGCGGCAACGTTGATTGGCTCTGCCCCTGCTGCGCGGCACCGTTTTCACCATTCGCGGTTTCATTAAGCGGGATGAGGTTGTCAAGATTCAGTTGCGGGAATTGCAGTCTCAGCTGCCATTCCGGTTTCTCTGTCAGCGTGACCTGTGCTTGCCCGCTCAGCGTGCTGTCATTGGCGGTCAAGCTGATTTGGTTAAATGAAAGGCGTTTATGTGACTCCTGCCACTGGGCCTGGAAACTCCCCTGCCCATGAATACCTTGTTTTGGTAAATCTGCACCCTGCAACTGCCAGTTAATTTGTTCAATAGCCGCCGTTAAATCATGCGGATAATCAGAAGCATCTACCGTACCGTTAAGAGATATCGTGAGATCGCGCTGATCGCGATTAACCCGCCCGGAGAACTCAAATGAACCACGATGTTGGGGATCTTGTTCCATTTGCAGGCGAATATTGCGGATTGTCACCTGCTCGTCATCTTCATGCTGGAACACCAGCACGCTGTCCGCCACCTTAAGACTGGATATATCAAACGACCATCCGCGATCGTCTGACAGATCCGGCAAGGTATTGTCGCGCGGTGCAACCGGAGCGTCTTCACTGCGCACCGCTTCCGTCTGCGGCGTCAGTTGGATCACTGCCCCTTTTAGCATCACCTGCTTAACGCTCAGTTGATGACTCAGTAGTGGTAAAAGCGCCACGTCCAGACGCATGTTGTCGGCGCGAACCAGTGGCTGGCTTGCGCCCTGGGCGGTGAGAGACATTCGCCCTGAGAGGATACTAAGCTGCGGCCAGACGTGCCAACGCAGTGGCCCGTCGAGCTGCAATTGATAACCGCTACGTGCAGCAACTTGCTTGCCCATATAGTCGCGGAAATCATTCGGATTCACCAGCAACACTAACGCAGATAACCCGGCCACCAGCACGACCAGGAGTATCATCAGCGTCGTCAGAAATCGTCTCATGGTATCCTCAATGGGCCTGAATTAGTCTTTATCGATTCGGCTGGCTACCGCGCCCTGCTGGTTGCGATATTTCGCATCTTCACGGCGGTTGTAAGGTCGCGCCGCCGGGCCGGAAAGCGGCTCAAAGCTCAGCGCACCAATTAACATGCCCGGACGCAGCGCCAGCGGCAGCTTACCGGAGTTGTAGAACTCCAGCACAATGCAACCAGACCAGCCCGGATCGATACGGTGCGCGGTGACGTGCACCATCAGCCCCAGACGCGCCAAAGAGGAACGCCCGTCCAGCCAGCCCACCAGATCGGCTGGCAGCGTCACCGACTCCAGCGTCACCGCCAGCGCCAGCTCTCCTGGGTGAAGATAGAACGCCTCGCCCTCGTCGAGAACGATCTCATCGCTCATCACGCGGTCAAGCGCGGCGCTCACTTCATCTTTGGGACCGCTCAGATCGATAAACGCTGCCGTGTGACCACGGAAGGTACGAAATTTATTGCCCAGGCGTACATCCACCGTCGCGCCGTTAATACGCTCCACTGGCGGACGTGGGTTGATCGACAAACGGCCTTCATCAAGCCAGGCTTCAATATCTCGGTCACACAGACGCATGGCATTTTCTCCTTTCGCGCATCACTCCCTTAACGCCAATTACGTCAAGGGCATACCAGGTTATCACTGAACGGTACACAATTTATCAAGCTTATTCAAAGAACTGACTTATTTTCGCTTTCAATATATCGATCGCGATGCGGTTTTTCCCGCCGCGCGGCACGATAATGTCCGCATATTGTTTAGAAGGCTCAATGAATTGCAGGAACATCGGGCGCACGGTTTTTTGATATTGCGCCATCACGGAATCCATTGAACGCCCACGCTCGTTAACGTCACGCTTGATGCGGCGCATCAGGCAGATATCCAGCGGGGTATCAACGAAAATGGAGAAGTTAAGTTCGTCACGCAAACGCGCATCCGTCAGCAACAAAATGCCTTCGAGAATGATGACCTTCTTCGGCTCAACCGTCACCGTTTCTTTCATACGCGTATGTTCAACATAGCTGTAAACCGGCAGGTCAATTGCCGAGCCGCGTTTCAACGCTTGTAAATGCTCAAGCAGCAGGCTGTGATCCATCGCGCTGGGATGGTCGTAGTTGGTCTTAACGCGTTCTTCCATCGACAGATGGCTTTGATCTTTGTAATAGCAGTCTTCGGGAATTACGCCGATGTGTTCATCACCGACTTGCTCACGTAATTCACGATAAAGGGTACTGGCAATAAGACTCTTGCCGGAAGCCGATGCGCCAGCGATACCGATAATGACGCACTGATGAGACTGATCAGTCATATATTTAGCGACCTGATTAACCTGGATGTTAGGAAGGGGGCGACGAAGCGCCAAACGCGGCAATTATAGGGATTTCATCCGCCTGATACCAGTCGAATAGCGCTGCCGCGCGCTCAGAGTTAATTGTTGACGAAGAATTCCCGGTGGCAAATTACGTTGATCAGTTTTATACAAGGTAAAAAATGTTATACGCAGTTGCGCAAATTATCCGCCTTTACGTCACTTTATGAGCAATTCGCATATAAAATGTAAAACTTTTGTACTAGCATAAACACAGAAACGAATACTGGCGACCTGGTCTTGCGGATAAAGCGGTAATGAGCAAACAATCACAGCATGTATTAATTGCCCTGCCCCACCCGCTGCTTCACCTGGTCAGTTTAGGTTTAGTCTCGTTTATCTTTACCCTTTTCTCGCTTGAGCTTTCGCAGTTTGGCACCCAACTCGCCCCACTGTGGTTCCCGACGTCCATCATGATGGTGGCGTTTTATCGCCATGCCGGGCGCATGTGGCCGGGAATTGCGCTGAGCTGCTCGCTGGGAAATATCGCCGCATCCATCCTGCTTTTTTCCACCAGCTCGCTGAACATGACCTGGACGACCATCAATATTGTTGAAGCCGTGGTCGGGGCAGTGCTGCTACGTAAATTGCTGCCGTGGTATAACCCCTTGCAAAATCTGGCTGACTGGCTGCGTCTGGCATTCGGCAGCGCCATTGTTCCGCCTCTGTTAGGGGGTATTCTGGTTGTCCTGCTGACGCCCGGAGACGATCCTCTCAGGGCATTTTTGATATGGGTACTGTCAGAATCCATCGGCGCTCTGGCACTGGTGCCGCTGGGATTGTTATTTAAGCCACACTATCTGCTGCGCCATCGCAACCCACGGTTACTTTTTGAGTCACTGCTCACGTTAGCCATCACGCTGACGTTAAGCTGGCTTTCTATGTTGTACCTGCCGTGGCCTTTTACTTTCATTATTGTGCTGTTGATGTGGAGCGCCGTGCGCCTGCCACGAATGGAAGCCTTTTTGATCTTCCTTACCACGGTGATGATGGTGTCGCTGATGATGGCCGCGGATCCCTCCCTGCTTGCTACGCCGCGTACATACCTGATGAGCCATATGCCGTGGCTACCGTTTTTGCTGATCCTGCTGCCCGCCAACATCATGACGATGGTGATGTATGCCTTTCGTGCGGAACGCAAACACATTTCCGAAAGCGAAACCCGTTTTCGGAACGCCATGGAATATTCCGCTATCGGTATGGCGTTAGTGGGCACCGAGGGACAATGGCTGCAAACCAACAAAGCGCTCTGCCAGTTTCTCGGGTACAGTCAGGAAGAGCTGCGCGGACTCACCTTTCAGCAACTGACCTGGCCGGAGGATCTCAATAAAGATCTCCAACAGGTTGAAAAGCTGATAAGCGGTGAAATAAACACCTATTCAATGGAAAAACGCTACTACAACCGCAATGGCGATGTTGTCTGGGCGTTGCTTGCCGTCTCACTGGTGCGCCACACGGATGGCACGCCGCTCTATTTTATCGCTCAGATTGAAGATATTAACGAGCTAAAACGCACCGAACAGGTCAATCAGCAACTGATGGAGCGCATCACGCTGGCTAACGAAGCGGGCGGGATTGGCATCTGGGAGTGGGAGTTGAAGCCGAATATTTTTAGCTGGGATAAGCGGATGTTCGAGCTGTATGAAATTCCTCCGCATATCAAACCGAACTGGCAGGTGTGGTATGAGTGTGTGCTGCCGGAAGATCGCCAGCACGCCGAAAAAGTGATTCGTGATTCGTTGCAATCACGCTCGCCCTTTAAGCTGGAATTTCGCATTGCCGTGAAAGATGGCATCCGCCATATCCGCGCCCTCGCCAACCGGGTACTGAATAAAGAAGGCGAAGTCGAACGCCTGCTCGGCATTAATATGGATATGACCGAGGTTAAACAGCTTAACGAGGCATTGTTTCAGGAAAAAGAGCGCCTGCACATTACGCTGGACTCCATCGGCGAAGCCGTAGTCTGTATTGATATGGCGATGAAAATTACCTTTATGAATCCAGTGGCGGAGAAGATGAGCGGCTGGACGCAGGAAGAAGCATTAGGTGTTCCGCTCCTGACGGTGTTGCATATTACTTTTGGCGACAACGGACCATTAATGGAGAACATTTACAGTGCCGACACCTCACGTTCCGCGATTGAACAAGATGTGGTGTTGCACTGTCGGAGCGGCGGCAGCTACGACGTGCATTACAGTATTACGCCGTTAAGTACTCTGGACGGCAGCAATATTGGTTCGGTTCTGGTGATTCAGGACGTCACCGAATCACGCAAAATGCTGCGCCAGCTGAGCTACAGCGCCTCCCATGATGCACTGACGCATCTCGCCAACCGCGCCAGTTTTGAGAAACAACTGCGTATCCTGCTGCAAACGGTAAACAGTACGCATCAGCGACATGCCCTGGTGTTTATCGATCTTGATCGCTTTAAAGCGGTGAATGACAGCGCCGGGCATGCGGCGGGCGACGCTTTGCTGCGCGAACTGGCGTCGTTAATGCTGAGTATGCTGCGTTCCAGCGACGTGCTGGCGCGACTCGGTGGGGATGAATTTGGTCTGCTGCTACCAGACTGTAATGTTGAAAGCGCGCGTTTTATCGCTACACGCATTATCAGTGCCGTGAATGACTATCACTTTATCTGGGAAGGCCGTGTGCATCGGGTAGGTGCCAGTGCCGGGATTACCTTGATTGATGACAACAATCATCAGGCGGCAGAAGTGATGTCGCAGGCTGATATCGCCTGTTATGCCTCCAAAAATGGTGGACGGGGCCGGGTGACGGTTTACGAACCACAGCAAGCTGCCGCACATAGCGAACGGGCGGCGATGTCGCTTGATGAACAGTGGCGGATGATTAAAGAGAATCAGTTGATGATGATCGCCCACGGTGTCGCTTCGCCGCGGATCCCGGAAGCGCGTAATTTGTGGCTGATTTCGCTTAAGCTCTGGAGTTGCGAAGGCGAAATTATTGATGAACAAACATTTCGTCGTAGCTTCAGCGATCCGGCGCTTAGCCATGCTCTTGACCGCCGGGTATTCCACGAATTTTTCCAGCAGGCCGCAAAAGCGGTTGCCAGTAAAGGCATAAGCATCGCCCTCCCCCTTTCCGTTGCCGGTTTGAGTAGCGCCACGCTGGTGAATGATCTGCTTGAGCAGCTGGGAAATAGCCCTCTACCACCACGGTTATTACATCTGATTATTCCGGCTGAAGCGATTTTAGATCACGCAGAAAGCGTGCAAAAACTGCGGCTGGTGGGATGTCGGATAGTGCTCAGCCAGGTGGGCCGCGATCTGCAAATCTTCAACTCGCTGAAAGCGAATATGGCAGATTACCTGCTACTTGATGGTGAGTTATGCGCCAACGTGCAGGGTAATTTGATGGATGAGATGCTGATTACGATTATTCAGGGGCACGCTCAGCGACTCGGGATGAAAACCATCGCCGGGCCAGTCGTTTTACCCTTAGTGATGGATACGCTTTCTGGCATCGGCGTCGATCTGATTTATGGTGATGTGATTGCCGATGCCCAACCGCTGGATTTGCTGGTGAATAGCAGTTATTTCGCGATTAACTGAGAGAGCGTTTGCCCATTGCCTGATGCGACGTATCAGGCCTACAATTCGTCCGTTCCGTCTGGTTGCCAGCCTTCCGTATACCAGATATGCAACAGCGCATAAGAACGCCAGGGCTTCCAGCGCTCGGCATAACGGCGGATTTGTGCCGGTGTCATCCCCGGAAATCGCTGTTTAATCAGATAATCATCCGGCAGAAAAACATCTTTCGCCTGCCAGCCACGCAAAGCGAAATAATTCGCCGTCCAGCGCCCGATACCCGGAAAAGTTTGCAGCGTTTTCATCGCCTGCTCCACATCGCCCGGAATTGTCATTGGTAAGCTGCCCTCCAGCGCCGCATTTGCCAGATGAATCAGTGCCTCTGCCCGTTTCAACGGCATGCCTAACGCTTTTAATGCCTGCGGGTCGGCTGCTGCCAGCCGCTGAGGCGTGGGGAAGCAGATATACTCCGGAAAATCATCCAGCCGTTCGCCATAAAGCTGTACAACTTTGGCAGTCAATTTTGCCGCCATCGCCACGCTCACCAGTTGGCCTAAAATCGCCCGCACACCCTGCTCAAAAGCATCAATACAGCCGGGTAAACGCAATCCGGGCCGCGCCGCGCCTAACTTGCCCAACGCACCGTTAACAATCTGCGGGTTACATTGCAGATCAAACAGGCGGCTCATTTTCGCCAGACACTCAGCGGCAACGGGTTCTAAACCTGCACTTAAATTTATGTGCAGAGTATGGCGGGCTATATCCGGAATAGCAGTCACCACGCCGCGATATTCGCCCACCGCCAGACTACGGGCATAATAACTGTCCGCGACCGTTTCCACACCACTCACTGCACGGGCGGCGAGAAATCCCAACATCCACGACCAGTCATACGGCGGCTGCCAGTTCAGGGTATACATCGCATCTCCTTATTCATCCGCTTTCAGCATAAACGTTATTCAGACGCTACGCTTTGCTTTCATATTCCGGTTGTCGCGACGGCAACATTTCGCTAAAGTCACGCCCCTTCTTCACCGGCATGGGGATTAATTCGTGTTTATTGGTTTTGATTACGGTACAGCAAACTGTTCAGTGGCGGTCATGCGTGACGGTAAACCGCAATTACTGAAAATGGAAAATGACAGCACGCTGCTGCCTTCAATGCTTTGCGCGCCAACGCGTGAAGCAGTAAGTGAATGGCTGTACCGCCATCATGATGTTCCGGCAGACGACGATGAAACGCAGGCGCTGTTACGTCGGGCGATTCGTTATAACCGCGAAGAAGATATCGATGTTACGGCGAAAAGCGTGCAGTTCGGTCTTTCCTCACTGGCACAGTACATTGATGATCCAGAAGAAGTGTGGTTTGTGAAATCACCAAAATCGTTCCTCGGTGCCAGCGGCTTAAAACCGCAGCAGGTAGCGCTGTTTGAGGATCTGGTCTGCGCAATGATGTTGCACATTCGCCAGCAGGCGCAGGCGCAGCTGCCAGAAGCGATTACTCAGGCGGTGATTGGTCGCCCGATCAACTTCCAGGGGCTGGGCGGCGATGAAGCAAACGCCCAGGCGCAAGGGATTCTGGAACGCGCGGCGAAGCGTGCCGGATTCAGGGACGTGGTATTCCAGTACGAGCCGGTCGCGGCTGGGCTGGATTACGAAGCCACCTTGCAGGAAGAAAAACGGGTGCTGGTGGTGGATATCGGCGGTGGTACGACTGACTGTTCATTGCTGCTGATGGGACCGCAGTGGCGTTCGCGTCTCGATCGTGAAGCCAGCCTGCTGGGTCACAGTGGTTGTCGTATTGGCGGTAACGATCTGGATATCGCCCTGGCGTTTAAAAACCTGATGCCACTGCTGGGTATGGGTGGCGAAACCGAAAAAGGCATCGCCCTGCCGATCCTGCCGTGGTGGAATGCGGTTGCCATCAACGACGTACCTGCGCAGAGTGATTTCTACAGTAGTGCCAACGGTCGTCTGCTTAACGATCTGGTACGCGATGCCCGCGAACCGGAAAAAGTGGCCCTGTTACAGAAAGTCTGGCGTCAGCGTTTAAGCTATCGCCTGGTGCGTAGCGCAGAAGAGTGCAAAATTGCTCTTTCAAGCGTAGCGGAAACCCGCGCCTCACTGCCGTTTATCAGCAATGAACTGGCTACGCTGATTAGCCAGCGAGGGCTGGAAAGCGCCCTCAGCCAGCCACTGGCGCGGATTCTGGAACAGGTGCAACTGGCCCTGGATAACGCCCAGGAAAAACCGGACGTTATCTACCTGACCGGCGGTAGCGCCCGTTCTCCGCTGATTAAAAAAGCGCTGGCAGAACAGTTGCCGGGCATTCCGATTGCAGGCGGCGATGACTTTGGCTCCGTCACCGCCGGGCTGGCACGCTGGGCGGAAGTGGTGTTTCGTTAATTGAAAAATGGCTCAGCAGCGGCTTAAATCTGCCTGCGCCTGAGCCAGTTTTTCTGCTGCCTGACGTAACGGTTCCATCAACGGCATGGTCCGTGCTGGAGCATGAAGGCGGAATCGCTGCAACTCTGTCGCGCCGACTGTCAACGCCGATTCCAGCCGATGTCGTTTGGCGGTCATTTTCGCCATTACCGCTTGTCTGTCTGCTGGCGTTATCGCTTCATTCGGCCTGAACACAAAACGGCGTTCACAGCTCGCTTTCCAGTCGATAACCGCCTGGGTCAGATGGTCGCCAAACCCTTTCACTTGCTTAACGCCACGACGGGTAACATCTGCGGCTGTTTCAATACCAAAAGACCGTAACGCCGCTTTACGCGCAGGGCCAACGCCGGGAATAGAGGCAACATCAATAAAAAATCCCTCCAGAAACTTCTGCTTCTGCCGTTCCCTTGCAGTGTCATGAAGTGCTGCCAGAGCGCGTTTCTCTTCTTCCGGTAACCCGAGAATTTCGTCCTTCATTTTTTCGAGCATCGCCCGTTTGGCGATAAAACCTTCCAGCCCGCCCAACTGTTGGCTCTGGCTGACTAAATGGTCATAGTCCATTTTCGCGCGATTAAATGCCTCACGGCGTTGCTGGATTTCTGCTTTATAAGCTTTGCTTGTCAGACTGCCAATAATCCAGATAGCCGCCAGCACAGGAACCAAAATAATATAACGCGGTTCTGCCTGAAGGCCGCAAAGCAGCAGCGATAATGCTGACAGTGCGATCTCAAGCAGAATGATGTATTCGCGCCGTAACAGGCCTAAAGGAAGCGGCCTGCCAGTCGGTTGGAAATGATCGGGTAATGGCAGTTGCAATGCTGGCGGTGCTACTGACGCCATCACCATCGCCCAGACTTTTGCCAGCACAAAATCCCCGCCGGTGGTAATGACCTCTTCGCCGAGATCAATAAAATAGATAACGCCTTGATTATCCAGCGTACACCACGGGCAGTCGGTCAAATGAGCGGGATAAACATGCATTGCCGAAACGGGACATTTCTTTAACTGTTGGCGCAGAGAATCAAGTGCCGCTACCCACGCTTTAGCCGTCGGACGCCCGGTTGCCACGCCACTTTCCGTGAATGCCTGCTGAAACATGGCTTCAACATCACTCGGTAACATCGATAGCGGAATCGATCGTGGCGGCGGTTTTAAACCACGTCGCTGATTATCTGACGCGTAGGCATAACGGAAATGGGTAATATCCGTCTCCAGCGCATTACCCGCATCAGAGATAAGCGGCACACCAGAATAAGGATGCCGGCCACCAAACAAGACGTGAAAAATCAGCAACGCAAGGCCAAAATTATCGTGATTTTCTGTGCGTTCAAAGCCGACAAATGACGACAAGGTTTGTAGCTCTGGCGGCGTAAAATGCGACACGCCGACTTCGCATAAATGCAGTGTGCCATTGGCGTTAATCTGAAAGGAGTCGCTATCAATCAACACCACTTTGCTGTCGCGACCTACCATAAAACTGTTCTGGTTTACGTCACCACGACGTGCCCGTGCTCGTGAACCGTAGCAAAAGATGAAGCAATATTGCGCGCAACATAGAGTAGAAAATCCCACGCACAATGAGGGTAACGTTGACGACGATGTGCCGGGCTATAGATCATATGAATCGGTTCTTTACCAGAAACTTTTGGCATCATAAAACCGATAACTTTTCCGCCTCGTCCACCGTGAAGCGTTGCCTGCGGCCAGGCGACATAATTCAACAATTGCGCGTCAGCTGTCGCAGCCATAAAGGCAAGTTTGTCCTGTTTTAAGGCGGGTGGCGGCGTGTGATAAATCTTGGCGACGCTATCGACAAACTCATTGATATCATAAACCGCGCCTTCACCGCCTTTGCCCAGTTCAAGACCGAGAGTGGTCATTTCACCTGTTGATGTAAATACTTTTATATTTGTCTTCATAATGTTTCAAGGGCAGCAATATTATATTTCAATGAATAATAACACTGCCCATTATAATTATTTCTATATGGGAAGAGCCCACTCAAGAATAAAAATGATAATGTAATTTCATCAGGATACAATTCAATTCCAACCTGATAATGATTCACTTCCACAGGTTTTGCTAACTTTTACTACACAGAGATTCTGGAGAAAAAATGAAAAAGATATTACTCATGTTGAGCCTGCTATTTTTTACTACCGCGGGCTTTAGTGAAGTTTCGGATACGTTAGTGACAGGAGGTTATGATAAACAAGCGATGTCTGACGCGATTAAACATGCGCGGAAAGAAACCGATAAATTCATCGAGGTTATGAATAAAAAAGATGCCGATACTTTCGCAGTCAAAGCCCCGATAACCGATCACGGAAGAACCGAGCATTTCTGGCTCACGGATGTCACTTATTCTAACGGCATGTTTATTGGCGTAATCAGCAATGACCCTGGTATTGTTACAAACGTAGAATATGGCCAGGAGTGGAAAATCAAGAAAGAAGATATTTCAGACTGGATGTATACGCGCGGGGATAAAATTTACGGCGGTTATACCATTGATCCTTTATTGGTCACCTATCCAAAAGAAGAAACCGACGAGCTTAGAGCAAAATTAGTTCGCTAATCAGCCGTTATATTTATTGTTTAAACTGGCGGTTGAATTGTTGTCTTCAACCGCCATGAGAAACTCACTCTGCCCACAGCGCCAGTGCTAACGTTTTATCATCATCGGTACGCTCGTTTACCGCTGGGCTGGACAAAAACTGCTTTAACAATTCAGGTAATAAATCGAGTTGTTCCTGCGTTGCTGACGCCAGTCCATTGAAAAACGGGGTAAAGAAAGGCACATGTGGAGAATTATCCAACATATTTAACGCCAGTCGCTGGATACCATCCGTAAATGCTGCAACTTTATGCACACGCTCAGTGCTGGTGAAAGTTTCCAGTCTGGAAACGGCATCTTCATCGGTAATGAAGTGCGTCATATTGGCATATTCACCCACCATCGGCGTAAGCGGCAATTGCAGACCGTGACCAAAATCCACCACCACGCCGCCATCGCCAATCTGCATAATCAGGGTGCCATTAGCTGATGAAATCAATCCCATAAACGTGCAGGCAAAATCGCGAACAGCTAATTCTTTGGCTTCCGCCTCGGCAAAAAGTCGTTGACGAATGGTCAGCACAATATCCGTGGCGAGGACATCATTAAGCCCCAATTCCCCGCCCTGCACTTTTTGCGACATATAAGCCATCGCTTCATTGACGGCGAGCATCGCGCCTTCGCCACCCTGCGAGACACTGCCTGCGCCATCAGCGACAAATACCGACAATAATGGCTGCTGGTCATTTAGCCAGGCAACCTGCATCTGGCAGGCATCCTGACAAGGTAAATCAGCGCTAATGTGCGACGTTCCAACAACGGATGCATAAACCAGACGCCAGGTCACACTGACGTCCAGCCTTTTGGCGCTTCCAGTACAACTTCTGTTCCCGGCGTGGAGCGGGAAACCGAACGTAATGAACTGGATAACCAGCTAAACAGTTCACGGAATTGTAATCCCTGCAGTGGCAAAGGCTGACGAACACTGATTTGTGCCAGCGTCTTCATATCCGCCCCCTGAACACCAATGGTAAAGAAGGCAAACTTCTTATCTTCTTCCCCCTGAAACACTTTGTTGGCGGCAGCCTGCCACTCATCGGTTGGTGCACCATCGGTGATCAGGAAAATCCACGGGCGATAATACGAAATACCATTTGCACGATACTCACGTTTCCGCTCTTCAACCATATCCAGGGCTTTGGTAATGGCGGCCCCCATTGGTGTATCGCCCTGGGCAAACAGGATGGGCGGGAAAAAATTAGCGGCGCTGGTAAAGGGTTGTTCCACATGCACCGGGCCGAACGTCACAATACCGAGTTCCACTCTTTTTAAGGCCAGCGAATCGGCAAGCAGCTCATCGCGAAAGGTAACCAATCCGGCGTTAAGTTCATTAATGGGTCTGCCGCTCATCGAGCCAGAAACATCCAGCAGCAAAATGCAGGGGCAACGTGGTTCCGGGTTACTGGCAAAATCGCTGGTGGCAAACGTGATTTGTTCGCTCATAAGAAATCCTTTCTTAGAGAATTATTGAGGTCCGGTATCATACCGACTGCAATAATGAAATAAGAGCAAACGAAGAAACTTTCAGAATTAGGCCCGGCGGCGTAGATAATTTTGCTATTCGCCTCGCAAGAACGGAGAGCCGTCGATTGACACTAAGGGCGGAGTGACATAATTTCAGGAGTGAGGGTTAGGGAGAGGTTTCCCCCTCCCCCTGGTGTTCTTAGTAAGCCTGGAAGCTAATCACTAAGAGTATCACCAGTATGATGACGTGCTTCATCATAACCCTTTCCTTATTAAAAGCCCTCTTCTTCGGGAGAGGCTTTCCCGTTTCAGCGTCCCGCTGAAATCTTCGGCTTACCTCCTTCCGTCCTGTATGCAGTCTATCGCTGACTTGCGGATAAAATAGTTTCCAGTGTGATTATTGCGTAACGTCTCGCAAAGAATATTTGCTGGCAGGATCGCAGACTGCAAAGCCTGCAGATTGACAATCTGACCGTGAAGGCATACTTTCAGGAGTGAGGGTTGAGCGGGGTTTCCCCCGCCCTGGTAGTCTTAGTAAGCCGGGAAGCTTATGACTAAGAGCACCACGATGATGATCCACTTCATCATGACCCTTTCCTTATTTATGGCCCCTTCCTCGGGAGGGGCTTTCCCGTTTCAGCGTCCCGCTGAAATCGTCGGCTTACCTCCTTTCGCCATGCAAGCAGTCTATCGCTAACGCGTAGATAAAATAGTTTCATGTGTTATTACTGGATGCGTGCTCGCAAATGTGCCCGTCATTCAGACGATTCCAGACAGTGTTTCATAATTCCTCCATTTTTCTCCCTTATTGGCTGGCTACACTAGTATCATTCCGCGAAACGTTTCAGGAAGAGAAACTCTTAACGATGAAAGGTAGTTATAAATCCCGTTGGGTAATCGTAATCGTGGTGGTTATCGCCGCCATCGCCGCATTCTGGTTCTGGCAAGGCCGCAATGACTCCCGGAGTGCAGCCCCAGGGGCGACGAAACAAGCGCAGCAATCGCCAGCGGGTGGTCGACGTGGTATGCGTTCCGGCCCATTAGCCCCGGTTCAGGCGGCGACCGCCGTAGAACAGGCAGTTCCGCGTTACCTCACCGGGCTTGGCACCATTACCGCCGCTAATACCGTTACGGTGCGCAGCCGCGTGGACGGCCAACTGATAGCGTTACATTTCCAGGAAGGCCAGCAGGTCAAAGCAGGCGATTTACTGGCAGAAATTGACCCCAGCCAGTTCAAAGTTGCATTAGCACAAGCCCAGGGCCAACTGGCAAAAGATAAAGCCACGCTTGCCAACGCCCGCCGTGACCTGGCGCGTTATCAACAACTGGCAAAAACCAATCTCGTTTCCCGCCAGGAACTGGATGCCCAACAGGCGCTGGTCAGTGAAACCGAAGGCACCATTAAGGCTGATGAAGCAAGCGTTGCCAGCGCGCAGCTGCAACTCGACTGGAGCCGGATTACCGCACCAGTCGATGGTCGCGTTGGTCTCAAGCAGGTTGATGTTGGTAACCAAATCTCCAGTGGTGATACCACCGGGATCGTGGTGATCACCCAGACGCATCCTATCGATTTAGTCTTTACCCTGCCGGAAAGCGATATCGCTACCGTAGTGCAGGCGCAGAAAGCCGGAAAACCGCTGGTGGTAGAAGCCTGGGATCGCACCAACTCGAAGAAATTAAGTGAAGGCACGCTGTTAAGTCTAGATAACCAAATCGATGCCACTACCGGTACGATTAAAGTGAAAGCACGCTTTAATAATCAGGATGATGCGCTGTTTCCCAATCAGTTTGTTAACGCGCGCATGTTAGTCGACACCGAACAAAACGCCGTAGTGATCCCAACAGCCGCCCTGCAAATGGGCAATGAAGGCCATTTTGTCTGGGTGCTGAATAGCAAAAACAAGGTCAGCAAACATCTGGTGACGCCGGGCATTCAGGACAGTCAGAAAGTGGTGATCCGTGCAGGTATTTCTGCGGGCGATCGCGTGGTGACAGACGGCATTGATCGCCTGACTGAAGGGGCGAAAGTGGAAGTAGTGGAAGCCCAGAGCGCCACCACTTCGGAAGAGAAAGCCACCAGCCGCGAATACGCGAAAAAAGGAGCGAGCTCCTGATGCAGGTGTTACCCCCGAGCAGCACAGGCGGCCCGTCGCGCCTGTTTATTATGCGTCCTGTCGCCACCACGCTGCTGATGGTGGCGATCTTACTCGCCGGGATTATCGGTTATCGCGCCCTGCCCGTTTCGGCGCTGCCTGAAGTAGACTATCCGACCATTCAGGTAGTCACGCTCTACCCAGGTGCGAGCCCGGATGTCATGACCTCTGCCGTTACCGCGCCGCTTGAACGCCAGTTTGGGCAGATGTCTGGCCTGAAACAGATGTCGTCGCAAAGTTCCGGCGGTGCGTCAGTTATCACTTTGCAGTTCCAGCTAACATTACCGCTCGATGTCGCCGAGCAGGAAGTGCAGGCCGCGATTAACGCTGCGACCAACTTGTTGCCGAGCGATCTGCCTAACCCGCCGGTTTACAGCAAAGTGAACCCGGCAGATCCGCCGATCATGACGCTCGCCGTCACCTCAACCGCCATGCCGATGACGCAAGTGGAAGATATGGTGGAAACCCGCGTCGCGCAGAAAATCTCGCAGATTTCCGGTGTCGGCCTGGTGACGCTTTCCGGCGGGCAGCGTCCGGCTGTTCGCGTCAAACTTAACGCTCAGGCGATTGCCGCCCTCGGCCTGACCAGCGAAACCGTGCGCACCGCCATTACCGGCGCTAACGTCAACTCGGCAAAAGGTAGCCTCGACGGTCCTTCCCGTGCGGTCACGCTTTCCGCTAACGACCAGATGCAATCCGCCGAAGAGTATCGCCAGCTAATCATCGCCTACCAGAACGGCGCGCCGATTCGTCTGGGCGATGTCGCAACTGTAGAGCAAGGTGCAGAAAACAGCTGGCTCGGCGCGTGGGCGAACAAAGAACAGGCCATTGTGATGAATGTTCAGCGCCAGCCCGGTGCTAACATTATCTCCACCGCCGACAGCATTCGGCAGATGCTGCCACAGCTCACTGAGAGTCTGCCGAAATCGGTGAAGGTGACAGTGCTTTCCGATCGCACCACCAATATCCGCGCATCCGTCGATGATACTCAGTTTGAATTGATGATGGCTATCGCGCTGGTAGTCATGATTATCTACCTGTTTTTGCGCAATATTCCGGCGACCATCATTCCCGGTGTTGCTGTACCGCTGTCGTTAATCGGCACTTTCGCGGTTATGGTGTTTCTCGATTTTTCAATCAATAACCTGACACTGATGGCGTTAACTATCGCCACCGGATTCGTGGTCGATGACGCCATCGTGGTGATCGAAAACATTTCCCGCTATATCGAAAAAGGCGAAAAACCGTTGGCGGCGGCGCTCAAGGGCGCAGGTGAAATCGGCTTTACCATTATCTCGCTGACCTTCTCACTGATTGCGGTGTTGATCCCACTGCTGTTTATGGGCGATATCGTCGGGCGACTGTTCCGCGAATTTGCTATTACCCTGGCGGTAGCGATTTTGATCTCAGCGGTGGTGTCGCTGACCCTGACACCGATGATGTGCGCGCGGATGCTCAGCCAGGAGTCGTTGCGTAAACAGAACCGCTTCTCCCGTGCCTCGGAAAAAATGTTCGACAGGATAATCGCCGCCTATGGTCGTGGACTGGCGAAAGTGCTGAATCATCCGTGGCTGACCTTAAGCGTGGCACTCAGCACGCTGCTGCTTAGCGTGCTGCTGTGGGTGTTCATTCCGAAAGGTTTCTTCCCGGTACAGGACAATGGCATTATTCAGGGCACTTTGCAGGCACCGCAATCCAGCTCCTTTGCCAATATGGCCCAGCGACAACGCCAGGTCGCGGACGTGATTTTGCAGGATCCGGCAGTGCAAAGCCTGACCTCATTTGTTGGCGTTGATGGCACTAACCCGTCGCTGAATAGTGCACGTTTACAAATCAACCTCAAACCGTTGGATGAACGTGATGATCGGGTGCAAAAAGTCATCGCCCGTCTGCAAACGGCGGTAGATAAAGTGCCGGGCGTCGATCTCTTCCTGCAACCAACGCAGGATCTGACTATTGATACTCAGGTCAGCCGCACCCAGTACCAGTTTACCTTGCAGGCCACCTCACTGGATGCGCTCAGTACCTGGGTGCCACAGTTGATGGAAAAACTCCAGCAACTGCCACAGCTTTCTGATGTCTCCAGCGACTGGCAGGACAAAGGGCTGGTGGCGTATGTCAATGTTGATCGCGACAGCGCCAGCCGTCTGGGGATCAGCATGGCGGATGTCGATAACGCCCTGTACAACGCGTTTGGTCAGCGACTGATTTCCACTATTTATACTCAGGCTAACCAGTATCGCGTAGTGCTGGAGCACAACACCGAAATTACCCCGGGCCTCGCGGCGCTGGATACCATTCGCCTGACCAGTAGCGACGGCGGCGTGGTGCCGTTAAGCTCAATTGCCAAAGTTGAACAGCGTTTTGCGCCGCTTTCCATCAACCATCTGGATCAGTTCCCGGTAACGACCATCTCCTTTAACGTGCCGGATAACTATTCGCTGGGCGATGCGGTGCAGGCGATTATGGACACCGAAAAGACGCTGAATCTGCCGGTGGATATCACCACGCAATTCCAGGGCAGCACCCTCGCCTTCCAGTCGGCGCTGGGCAGCACTGTCTGGCTGATTGTCGCGGCGGTGGTGGCGATGTATATCGTGCTCGGCATTCTGTACGAGAGCTTTATTCACCCGATCACCATTCTCTCGACGCTACCCACCGCAGGAGTCGGCGCACTGCTGGCGTTAATGATTGCCGGTAGCGAACTGGATGTGATTGCGATTATCGGCATTATTTTGCTGATCGGTATCGTGAAGAAGAACGCCATCATGATGATCGACTTCGCGCTGGCTGCTGAGCGCGAGCAAGGCATGTCGCCGCGCGATGCCATCTACCAGGCTTGTCTGTTGCGTTTTCGTCCGATCCTGATGACCACTCTGGCGGCTCTGCTTGGCGCGCTGCCGCTGATGTTGAGTACCGGGGTCGGCGCGGAACTGCGTCGTCCGTTAGGTATCGGCATGGTCGGCGGCCTGATTGTCAGCCAGGTGCTGACGCTGTTTACCACGCCGGTGATTTATCTGCTGTTCGACCGCCTGGCATTGTGGACCAAAAGTCGCTTTGCTCGCCATGAAGAGGAGGCGTAAGTGAAGTTTTTTGCCCTCTTCATTTACCGTCCGGTGGCGACGATTTTACTGTCGGTTGCCATTACCCTGTGCGGCATACTGGGCTTCCGTATGCTGCCGGTCGCCCCGCTGCCGCAGGTCGATTTTCCGGTGATTATGGTCAGCGCCTCGCTGCCCGGTGCGTCACCAGAAACAATGGCGTCTTCCGTTGCCACGCCGCTGGAGCGCTCACTTGGGCGCATTGCCGGAGTCAGTGAAATGACCTCCAGCAGTTCGCTCGGCAGCACGCGTATTATTTTGCAGTTTGATTTTGACCGGGATATCAACGGCGCGGCGCGCGATGTGCAGGCGGCGATCAACGCTGCACAAAGTTTGCTGCCCAGCGGGATGCCCAGCCGTCCGACCTATCGCAAAGCTAACCCGTCGGATGCGCCAATTATGATCCTCACGCTGACATCCGATACTTATTCGCAGGGTGAACTGTACGATTTTGCCTCGACGCAGCTGGCTCCGACGATTTCGCAAATCGACGGTGTTGGTGATGTCGATGTCGGCGGCAGCTCACTGCCCGCCGTACGCGTCGGGCTGAATCCGCAGGCGCTGTTTAATCAGGGCGTCTCGCTGGACGACGTACGCACCGCCATCAGCAATGCCAACGTGCGTAAACCGCAGGGGGCGCTGGAAGATGGCACTCACCGCTGGCAGATCCAGACCAATGATGAGCTAAAAACCGCCGCCGAATATCAGCCGCTGATTATTCATTACAACAACGGCGGCGCGGTTCGTCTGGGCGATGTGGCGACAGTGACCGACTCTGTACAGGATGTACGTAACGCCGGGATGACCAATGCCAAACCGGCTATTTTGCTGATGATCCGCAAGCTGCCGGAAGCCAATATTATCCAGACGGTTGACAGCATCCGGGCAAAATTACCGGAGTTGCAGGAAACCATTCCGGCGGCGATTGATCTGCAAATTGCCCAGGATCGCTCCCCCACCATTCGCGCCTCGCTGGAAGAAGTCGAGCAAACGCTGATTATCTCGGTGGCGCTGGTGATTCTGGTGGTGTTTTTATTCCTGCGCTGGGGTCGCGCCACTATTATTCCCGCCGTTTCGGTGCCGGTTTCGCTGATTGGTACGTTTGCGGCGATGTACCTGTGCGGATTCAGTCTCAATAACCTTTCGTTAATGGCGCTCACCATCGCTACTGGTTTCGTGGTGGATGACGCCATCGTGGTGCTGGAAAACATTGCCCGTCATCTGGAAGCGGGAATGAAACCGTTGCAAGCCGCACTGCAAGGTACTCGCGAAGTCGGTTTTACGGTGCTGTCGATGAGTCTGTCACTGGTGGCGGTGTTCCTGCCGCTGCTGTTGATGGGCGGATTGCCGGGCCGACTGTTACGCGAGTTTGCCGTGACGCTTTCTGTCGCCATTGGTATTTCGTTGCTGGTTTCCCTGACGCTAACGCCAATGATGTGTGGCTGGATGCTGAAAGCCAGCAAGCCGCGCGAGCAAAAGCGACTGCGTGGTTTTGGTCGCATGTTGGTAGCCCTGCAACAAGGCTACGGCAAGTCACTGAAATGGGTGCTCAATCATACCCGTCTGGTGGGCGTGGTGCTGCTTGGCACCATTGCGCTGAATATCTGGCTGTATATCTCGATCTCGAAAACCTTCTTCCCGGAGCAGGACACTGGCGTGTTGATGGGCGGGATTCAGGCGGATCAGAGTATTTCGTTTCAGGCGATGCGCGGTAAGTTGCAGGATTTCATGAAAATTATTCGTGACGATCCGGCAGTGGATAATGTCACCGGATTTACCGGCGGTTCGCGAGTGAACAGCGGGATGATGTTTATCACCCTCAAGCCACGCGACGAACGCAGCGAAACGGCGCAGCAAATTATCGACCGTCTGCGCGTAAAACTGGCGAAAGAACCGGGGGCGAATCTGTTCCTGATGGCGGTACAGGATATTCGCGTTGGTGGGCGTCAGTCGAACGCCAGCTACCAGTACACGTTGTTATCCGACGACCTGGCGGCACTGCGAGAATGGGAGCCGAAAATCCGCAAAAAACTGGCGACGTTGCCGGAACTGGCGGACGTGAACTCCGATCAGCAGGATAACGGCGCGGAGATGAATCTGGTTTACGACCGCGACACCATGGCACGGCTGGGAATCGACGTACAAGCCGCCAACAGTCTGTTAAATAACGCCTTCGGTCAGCGGCAAATCTCGACCATTTACCAGCCGATGAACCAGTATAAAGTGGTGATGGAAGTGGATCCGCGCTATACCCAGGACATCAGTGCGCTGGAAAAAATGTTCGTTATCAATAACGAAGGCAAAGCGATCCCGCTGTCGTATTTCGCTAAATGGCAACCGGCGAATGCCCCACTATCGGTGAATCATCAGGGATTATCGGCGGCCTCGACCATTTCGTTTAACCTGCCGACCGGAAAATCGCTCTCGGACGCCAGTGCGGCGATCGATCGCGCAATGACCCAGCTTGGTGTGCCTTCGACGGTGCGCGGCAGTTTTGCCGGCACGGCGCAGGTGTTCCAGGAGACGATGAACTCGCAGGTGATCCTGATTATCGCCGCCATCGCCACGGTGTATATCGTGCTGGGTATCCTTTACGAGAGTTACGTACATCCGCTGACGATTCTCTCCACCCTGCCCTCGGCGGGCGTTGGAGCGCTGTTGGCGCTGGAGCTGTTCAATGCCCCGTTCAGCCTAATCGCCCTGATAGGGATCATGCTATTAATCGGCATCGTGAAGAAAAACGCCATTATGATGGTCGATTTTGCGCTTGAAGCCCAACGGCACGGTAACCTGACGCCGCAGGAAGCTATTTTCCAGGCCTGTCTGCTGCGTTTTCGCCCGATTATGATGACTACCCTGGCGGCGCTGTTTGGTGCGCTGCCGCTGGTATTGTCGGGCGGCGACGGCTCGGAGCTGCGGCAACCCCTGGGGATCACCATTGTCGGCGGACTGGTAATGAGCCAGCTCCTTACGCTGTATACCACGCCGGTGGTGTATCTCTTTTTCGACCGTCTGCGGCTGCGTTTTTCGCGTAAACCTAAACAAACGGTAACCGAGTAAATGACAGATCTTCCCGACAGCACCCGTTGGCAATTGTGGATTGTGGCTTTCGGCTTCTTTATGCAGTCGCTGGACACCACCATCGTAAACACCGCCCTTCCCTCAATGGCGCAAAGCCTCGGGGAAAGTCCGTTGCATATGCACATGGTCATTGTCTCTTATGTGCTGACCGTGGCGGTGATGCTGCCCGCCAGCGGCTGGCTGGCGGACAAAGTCGGCGTGCGCAATATTTTCTTTACCGCCATCGTGCTGTTTACTCTCGGTTCACTGTTTTGCGCGCTTTCCGGCACGCTGAACGAACTGTTGCTGGCACGCGCGTTACAGGGCGTTGGCGGCGCGATGATGGTGCCGGTCGGCAGATTGACGGTGATGAAAATCGTACCGCGCGAGCAATATATGGCGGCGATGACCTTTGTCACGTTACCCGGTCAGGTCGGTCCGCTGCTCGGTCCGGCGCTCGGCGGTCTGCTGGTGGAGTACGCGTCGTGGCACTGGATCTTTTTGATCAACATTCCGGTGGGGATTATCGGTGCGATCGCCACATTGCTGTTAATGCCGAACTACACCATGCAGACGCGGCGCTTTGATCTCTCCGGATTTTTATTGCTGGCGGTTGGCATGGCGGTATTAACCCTGGCGCTGGACGGCAGTAAAGGTACAGGTTTATCGCCGCTGGCGATTGCTGGCCTGGTCGCAGTTGGCGTGGTGGCACTGGTGCTTTATCTGCTGCACGCCAGAAATAACAACCGTGCCCTGTTCAGTCTGAAACTGTTCCGTACTCGTACCTTTTCGCTGGGCCTGGCGGGGAGCTTTGCCGGACGTATTGGCAGTGGCATGTTGCCCTTTATGACACCGGTTTTCCTGCAAATTGGCCTCGGTTTCTCGCCGTTTCATGCCGGACTGATGATGATCCCGATGGTGCTTGGCAGCATGGGAATGAAGCGAATTGTGGTACAGGTGGTGAATCGCTTTGGTTATCGTCGGGTACTGGTAGCGACCACGCTGGGTCTGTCGCTGGTCACCCTGTTGTTTATGACTACCGCCCTGCTGGGCTGGTACTACGTTTTGCCGTTCGTCCTGTTTTTACAAGGGATGGTCAACTCGACGCGTTTCTCCTCCATGAACACCCTGACGCTGAAAGATCTCCCGGACAATCTGGCGAGCAGCGGCAACAGCCTGCTGTCGATGATTATGCAATTGTCGATGAGTATCGGCGTCACTATCGCCGGGCTGTTGCTGGGACTTTTTGGTTCACAGCATGTCAGCGTCGACAGCGGCACCACACAAACCGTCTTTATGTACACCTGGCTTAGCATGGCGTTGATCATCGCCCTTCCGGCGTTCATCTTTGCCAGAGTGCCGAACGATACGCATCAAAATGTAGCTATTTCGCGGCGAAAAAGGAGCGCGCAATGAAGTTCTGGCGACCCGGTATTACCGGCAAACTGTTTCTGGCGATTTTCGCCACCTGCATTGTCTTGCTGATCAGTATGCACTGGGCGGTGCGTATCAGTTTTGAGCGTGGCTTTATTGATTACATCAAGCATGGTAATGAGCAGCGGCTGCAAATGCTCGGCGATGCCCTGGGCGAGCAGTATGCGCAGCATGGCAACTGGCGCTTCCTGCGCAACAATGATCGCTTTGTCTTTCAGATCCTGCGTTCATTTGAACACGATAATTCGGAAGATAAACCCGGCCCGGGTATGCCACCGCACGGCTGGCGTACCCAGTTCTGGGTGGTTGATCAAAACAAAAAAGTGCTGGTTGGTCCGCGAGCGCCGATTCCACCTGACGGTACACGGCGACCCATTCTGGTCAACGGTGCGGAAGTTGGCGCGGTGATCGCCTCCCCCGTTGAGCGGTTAACGCGCAATACTGATATCAATTTCGATAAACAACAGCGGCAAACCAGCTGGTTGATTGTCGCCCTGGCAACGTTACTCGCGGCACTTGCCACTTTTCTGCTGGCGCGCGGTTTACTGGCACCGGTAAAACGACTTGTCGATGGCACGCACAAACTGGCGGCGGGCGATTTCACTACCCGCGTAACGCCCACCAGTGAAGATGAACTGGGCAAACTGGCGCAAGACTTCAACCAGCTTGCCAGCACACTGGAGAAAAACCAGCAAATGCGGCGCGATTTTATGGCCGATATTTCTCACGAACTGCGTACGCCATTAGCGGTGCTGCGCGGTGAACTGGAAGCCATTCAGGATGGCGTGCGTAAATTCACGCCGGAGACGGTGGCGTCTTTACAGGCGGAGGTCGGTACACTGACCAAACTGGTTGACGATCTCCATCAGTTGTCGATGTCTGATGAAGGCGCTCTCGCCTATCAAAAAGCACCGGTAGATTTGATCCCACTGCTGGAAGTGGCGGGCGGCGCATTTCGCGAACGATTCGCCAGTCGTGGCCTGAAACTGCAATTTTCCCTGCCAGACAGTATTACCGTATTTGGCGATCGCGACCGTTTAATGCAGTTATTCAATAACTTACTGGAAAACAGCCTGCGCTACACTGACAGCGGCGGCAGCCTGCAAATCTCTGCCGGGCAGCGCGACAAAACGGTGCGCCTGACCTTTGCCGACAGTGCGCCAGGTGTCAGTGACGATCAGCTACAAAAATTGTTTGAACGTTTTTATCGCACCGAAGGTTCCCGCAACCGTGCCAGCGGCGGTTCCGGGCTGGGGCTGGCGATTTGCCTGAACATTGTTGAAGCACATAATGGTCGCATTATTGCTGCCCATTCGCCTTTTGGCGGGGTAAGCATTACAGTAGAGTTACCGCTGGAACGGGATTTACAGAGAGAAGTATGACCGAGTTACCAATCGACGAAAACACACCGCGTATTTTGATCGTGGAAGATGAACCGAAGCTGGGGCAGTTGCTCATTGATTATCTGCGTGCTGCGAGCTATGCGCCGACGCTTATCAGCCACGGCGATCAGGTACTGCCGTATGTGCGCCAGACACCACCGGATCTGATCCTGTTAGATCTGATGCTCCCTGGCACCGATGGCCTGACGCTGTGCCGGGAAATTCGTCGTTTTTCTGACATTCCGATCGTGATGGTGACGGCAAAAATCGAAGAGATCGATCGCCTGCTGGGGCTGGAGATTGGCGCAGATGATTATATCTGTAAGCCGTACAGCCCACGGGAAGTGGTAGCGCGCGTCAAAACCATTTTGCGCCGTTGCAAACCGCAGCGCGAGTTGCAGCAACAGGATGCTGAAAGCCCGTTGATTATCGACGAAGGTCGTTTTCAGGCTTCATGGCGCGGTAAAATGCTTGACCTGACGCCTGCGGAATTTCGTCTGCTGAAAACGCTCTCTCATGAACCAGGAAAAGTGTTCTCCCGCGAGCATTTGCTCAATCATCTTTATGACGACTACCGCGTAGTAACCGACCGCACCATCGACAGCCACATTAAAAACCTGCGCCGCAAGCTGGAATCTCTCGACGCCGAACAGTCATTTATCCGCGCCGTTTACGGCGTCGGTTACCGCTGGGAAGCCGACGCCTGCCGCATCGTTTAGTTTTAGCGACATTATTTTGTTAGCCGGAGATGGCGTTCAGACCCGATCCGGCAACATTATCCCACGCATGGTCAGCAAACTGACATTATCTCTCCGCCCTGGCAGGCATCAGAAAATCGCTCATACTTTAATCGGTAAACAGCACCTTTAGATGCTGTTTTCGATACACAATTTCAATCAAGGAGTCATTATGGCTGGTTGGTTTGAACTCAGTAAGAGCAGTGATAATCAGTTCCGGTTTGTGCTAAAAGCGGGCAATGGTGAGACTATCCTCACCAGCGAGCTGTATACCTCAAAAGCCTCTGCGGAAAAGGGCATCGCGTCGGTGCGTAGCAACAGCCCGCAAGAAGAACGCTATGAGAAAAAAACGGCAAGTAACGGCAAATTCTATTTCAATCTGAAAGCCGCTAATCATCAAATTATCGGCTCCAGCCAGATGTACGCCACCGCGCAATCTCGTGAAACCGGAATTGCCTCCGTTAAAGCCAATGGCACAAGCCAGACGGTGAAAGACAATACGTAATTACGATGCCGGGCGTGGGTTGTTGGCGTCCGGCTTTATATCCAAATAACGCTTAGTTATTAATAATTAAGAGTAACCGCCGCCATTAAAATAGTGGGCACTGACGAGCACTCGTTGTGCTTTCTTTGTTTACCATCCCATACTTATCCTCCTGAACATGTTCATGTGCCAAAATATCTTCTAATACTTTCGTGACGCTATCCGGTTTATGACATACACTGATGTAAGATTTTTACTTACAGGCGGGCGTAAAATGGCCAGAACGATGACGGTTGATCTCGGCGATGAGTTGCGTGAATTTATCGAGTCCTTAATTGAATCCGGCGACTATCGCACCCAAAGCGAAGTGATCCGTGAGTCACTGCGATTACTTCGAGAAAAGCAAGCAGAGTCTCGCCTGCAAGCGTTACGTGACATGCTCGCAGAAGGGTTGAGTAGTGGTGAAGCTCAGCCGTGGGAAAAGGACGCGTTCTTACGGAAGGTGAAAGCAGGGATAAGGAAATAATGTGCGTATTATTAAACTCATGCCAAAAGCCAATGAGGATTTAGAAGGCATCTGGTATTACAGCTATCACCATTTCGGCGAACCACAAGCCGACAGATATGTGGAACATCTTTCAGACGTTCTCCAGATTCTGAGTAACAATAATATAGGTACGCCCAGACCTGAATTAGGCGAAGGTATTTTTGTTCTTCCTTTTGAACGCCACGTCATTTATTTCCTGCAATCACCAGGGGAAATTATCGTCATTCGTATCCTTAACCAAAACCAGGACGCCACCAGACATTTACACTGGAGCTAAACCCGCCGATTGCGCTACAATGCCCGCCCTTAAAGTGGGGGCACTCCCCTAACCGCTTCATCAGGTGAAGCGGATCTGACCTGTCATCAGAACGAGAGAATTATGTTTAAACCGGAACTCCTTTCCCCGGCGGGAACGCTGAAAAATATGCGTTACGCTTTCGCTTATGGCGCAGATGCTGTTTATGCGGGCCAGCCGCGTTATTCCCTGCGTGTGCGCAACAACGAATTCAACCACGAAAATCTTCAGCTCGGCATCAATGAAGCCCACGCGCTGGGGAAAAAGTTTTATGTCGTGGTCAACATTGCACCGCACAACGCCAAGCTGAAAACCTTTATCCGTGACCTGAAACCGGTGGTGGAAATGGGGCCGGATGCGCTGATTATGTCCGATCCAGGGCTGATTATGCTGGTGCGTGAGCACTTCCCTGAAATGCCGATCCACCTTTCGGTGCAGGCTAACGCCGTGAACTGGGCGACGGTGAAATTCTGGCAGCAAATGGGCCTGACCCGCGTGATCCTCTCTCGCGAGCTGTCGCTGGAAGAGATTGAAGAGATCCGCAATCAGGTGCCGGATATGGAGATCGAGATCTTCGTTCACGGCGCGCTGTGCATGGCCTACTCCGGTCGCTGCCTGCTCTCTGGCTATATCAACAAGCGCGACCCGAACCAGGGCACCTGCACCAACGCCTGCCGCTGGGAGTACAACGTCCAGGAAGGGAAAGAAGATGATGTTGGCAACATCGTACACAAGTACGAGCCGATTCCGGTGCAAAATGTTGAGCCGACGCTGGGTATCGGCGCACCAACCGACAAAGTGTTTATGATCGAAGAGGCCCAGCGTCCGGGCGAGTATATGACCGCGTTTGAAGATGAGCACGGCACTTACATCATGAACTCGAAAGATCTGCGCGCCATCGCCCATGTAGAACGCCTGACCAAAATGGGCGTGCATTCGCTGAAAATCGAAGGTCGTACCAAATCTTTCTACTATTGTGCACGCACCGCACAGGTTTACCGCAAAGCTATCGATGACGCCGCTGCGGGAAAACCGTTCGATACCAGCCTGCTGGAAACTCTGGAAGGTCTGGCGCATCGTGGCTATACCGAAGGTTTCCTGCGTCGTCATACTCACGACGATTATCAGAACTACGAATACGGTTATTCAGTTTCTGACCGCCAGCAGTTTGTTGGTGAGTTTACCGGTGAGCGCAAGGGGGACCTCGCGGCGGTAGCGGTGAAAAATAAATTCTCCGTTGGCGACAGCCTTGAGCTGATGACGCCGCAAGGCAACATTAATTTTACCCTTGAGCACATGGAAAACGCCAAAGGCGAAGCTATGCCGATAGCACCAGGCGATGGTTATACTGTGTGGCTCCCGGTCCCGCAGGATCTTGAGCTCAATTACGCGCTGCTGATGCGTAATTTCTCCGGGGAAACCACGCGTAATCCCCACGGTAAGTGATTAATTTCGATTATTTTTCCCGGATGGAAAATTCTTAGAAACCGATCACATACAGCTGCATTTATTAAGGTTATCATCCGTTTCGCTGAAAAACATAACCCATAAAATGCTAGCTGTACCAGGAACCACCTCCTTAGCCTGTGTAATCTCCCTTACACGGGCTTATTTTTTATGCATAAGCCCTATCCCTGGTCACCGTCTTCCATTGACCACATCGATAGAATCTCCCTTCATAGCACGATGCCTTTCACGTAACGGCATCGTGCTCGCACAGGTTCCGGCTAAGCACAACCAGAACGCGCATGTTTGATGCTTACCAAAAAATATTCTCACTCTCCACATTTGAATGTCAGACGAGCGACGCCATGTAATCCTGCACCTTCTGTCTTCAGGTCAACTATCTGCATTTTTTTGCCCTGAGTAACACAGAAATGGGCTGCATCATTTTTTACTATATTTTCTGCACCAGATATTCTACCCCTGGCTAAAGAAGCTTCGGCTTCGGTGTAGTATTGGTTATCGAGTTTACGCTGAATATTACTTTTATATGCAAGACCAAATTTACCGATACTTGTTTCATCATTATGCACAGCACAACCAGATATAAGAAAAATACTAATTAATGATATAGCAGCTATCTTTTTCATCTCACCTTCCCCCATTAAATACCAACGACACTCTCTAGTGTTTAAATATAATAATGGCATGATTATTATAATTGAATAGGATTATAATAAATGTTCTGTACAACATTTCCTACATAAGTAGGAATTACGGACATTGAGGCCCTTCAGGGTAACTCCATGGGGGCTTTAATATATTATATTGAAGATGCCACTGTTTAGTTGAATATTAGGTATATGCTCTTTTTTGAAATTTATCGGTGGCAGCCGTTAGTATTCGCTGTCCCCATTGCAAGCTCCTGGTGGTAACCACTGAATCCTCCATACTTGAACTGACTTTTTATCCTCCGACTTTCATCCTGTTCTGACTCCACCTTTTGTTTTCTGCTCTACACTATCTACAGACCAATCATAAAGGCACATACGATCATGGCAGAATTTCCCGCCAGCTTACTGATTCTTAATGGCAAAAGTACTGACAATCTACCCTTGCGCGAAGCAATTATGCTGTTGCGTGAGGAAGGAATGACGATCCATGTGCGGGTCACCTGGGAGAAAGGCGATGCCGCACGATATGTAGAGGAGGCCCGGAAGTTGGGCGTCGCAACGGTGATTGCCGGTGGTGGCGATGGCACCATTAATGAAGTTTCTACGGCGTTGATTCAGTGTGAGGGGGATGACATACCCGCGCTGGGAATTTTGCCATTAGGAACCGCCAATGATTTTGCCACCAGTGTAGGGATTCCTGAGGCACTGGATAAGGCGCTGAAACTGGCAATTGCCGGTAACGCCATTGCGATAGATATGGCGCAGGTCAACAAACAAACCTGTTTTATTAATATGGCGACAGGCGGATTTGGGACGCGTATTACCACAGAAACGCCGGAAAAATTAAAAGCCGCGCTGGGTGGCGTCTCTTACATCATTCATGGCTTAATGCGCATGGATACTCTGCAACCGGACCGTTGTGAAATCCGCGGTGAAAACTTTCACTGGCAAGGTGACGCCCTGGTCATTGGTATTGGTAACGGGCGTCAGGCCGGTGGCGGTCAGCAATTGTGTCCGAACGCGTTAATTAACGATGGCTTGCTGCAACTGCGCATTTTTACCGGCGATGAAATTCTTCCGGCTCTCGTATCAACCTTAAAATCTGACGAAGATAACCCGAATATTATCGAAGGCGCTTCGTCGTGGTTTGATATACAAGCCCCACACGAAATCACTTTTAATCTTGATGGCGAACCGTTGAGCGGACAAAACTTTCATATTGAAATACTTCCGGCGGCGTTGCGTTGTCGATTACCACCAGATTGTCCATTATTGCGTTAATCAAACTATTCTCTCTTGAACCAGGGAGAATCCGAAATGCCGGATGCGGTGTAAATACCTTATCCGGCATACAGAACAATACTACACCGTAATTAATTTTACCCGTGTCTTCTGCAATGCCAGTTTATCCACCTCTGATACAGCATCATCGGTAATAATAATGTCAATTTTTTCGATTGGCAGTACCTGATTAAAACCGCGACGGTTAAATTTCGATGAATCGAGAACGGCAATCACTTTATTAGCGGCGGTGACCATCGCACCGCTAATCGAATAACCTTCATTAAAGGTCGTAATACCATTAACCGCATCAATACCATCAGCACCGACAAACATTAAATCGGCATTAATATCCTGCAATGAACGCTCGGCAATGGAACCATGCATCGAGCGCGTTTTATGGCGGACCGTGCCACCACAGACGACCAGAGTAATGTCTTTATTTTCGGAAAGGGCAAACGCTGCCGGGAGACTGTTGGTAATCACCGTGATATTTTTAGCGGTCATTAATCCTTCGGCGATAAGCATTGTGGTACTTCCGCTGTCGAGAATAACGGTCATCCCTTCATGGATCATTTTGACTGCCGCCTGCGCTATTCTGTTTTTTGGCGCGCTGGCGAGCTGAAATCGCTCTTTAAACCCGACTTCCTGGGTCTCGGTTTCACTATTACCGGACATTATTTTCGCCGCACCGCCATGAAAGCGCGTAACCACGCCTTTTTGTTCGAGAAAGCGCAAATCGGCACGGATTGTCGCTTCCGAGGCAGCAAATACTCCCGCCAGATCCTGAACAAGCACGGTTCCCTGTTCATTCACTAATTGGATGATCTTATTCCTTCGCTCGAATGAATTCATCGTCATTTACCCATATTCAATTGTGGCTAGTGTAAACGAAGGGGGACCATTGGTGAATGATCTGTTTTGCACAATACCGGGCCAGCATCACGCTGGCCCGCGGTTTCATGGAATGAGCAACACTTTGCCCGGCATGGCATTACGAGCGATGTCACGCACCGCCTGGGTGAAGCTTTCAAAGCTTCCACGGTGAGCGATTAATGGCTCCAGGCTTAACTTACGTTCTGTCAGCAACCGGCTCGCCGTTTCCCACTCCTGCCCCGGCCAAGGGCTGGAATAGTTCATCCAACTGCCGATAACCGTCAGCTCTTTACGCAATATTTTGCCAAACGTTGCCGATGTTAAATGCAGATCCTGATGCAACGTGCCCACCAGCGCCAGTTGGGCATGAGGACCGGCAATCTCTACCGCCAGTTCGACAGTTTGCGGTACGCCAGCCGTCTCGAGGATAAGCTGATTAAAACGCAGTTCGCGTAAAACGCTCTGCATTTGCGGCGCGCTCATTTCGCTACTGTTAAATGTTTGCATCGCACCGAAAGATTTTGCCAGTGCCAGTTTTTCTGAGCTAATGTCGATAGCCGTCACACTCTTTGCTCCCAGCGCGACAGCGCACTGAATAGCCAGCAGGCCAATGGTTCCGGCACCAATAATAATAACGTTTTTATTCTCACAACCTTGCGCTAAATGAAAAGCATGCAGACCAACGGTAATCGGCTCAATAAAAGCCCCATCCTCAATAGGCATATCCGTGGGTAGAGCAAAGACATTTTTTCGCTTAACGACAATATATTCAGCAAATCCACCATCACGCCGCGAGCCAATAAAATCATATTTTGCGCACTGGGAATAAAACCCTTTCAAACACTCTGGACAAGTAAAACAGGGTAATAACGGCACACAGGCAACCGCATCGCCAGGGTGTAAATCATCAACACCGGATCCCACCGCATCAATATAGCCGCTAAATTCATGGCCTAACGTTATTGGATAATAATGTGCACCATTTTTAAATATCCTGGGTAAATCGGAACCACATAAGCCCGAGCTGGCAATTTTTACCCGTACCTCATCCTGATGTTTAATTTCAGGAATGACGCTTTCTGCAACGCGCACGATACCATCAGTATCATTCACCACTGATTTCATAAAAACTCCTGATTGTTAAGGGGGATAAACTCCCCCTCAGTTAAAAATTATTCTGCGAGAACGGCTTTCTCTTGTTTAATAAAACCACGCGCTCTACGCCAGGTAATGAAAATACCGGTCAGATAAATTGCGCCGATAATAATGAAACCGGGAATATTTTGCGGGGAGAAAACCTGAATCAGTAACCAGGTAATGGGAGAACCGCCCTGATCCATTGAAGCCACCATACCCCCGGCTTTTAACGCCCCAGCATTAGCCGCCAGTTGGGTGTGCAAACCAATAGTTTGCGTCGCGATCCACAGAGTGATGCTCATGATGATGACACCCGAGATTAAGGTGCGGAACAGATTTCCACGATGCACGGCGACTGCCATCGCCACAAAGAAGCCGATGGTGGCAAGATCGCCAAACGGCAGCACCTGATTACCCGGAACACAAACAGCAATTAAAATGGTGAGCGGGATAAAAATCAGGCTTGCCGATACCACCGCCGTATGCCCCAGCAGTAATGCGGGATCCAGGCCAATCAGGAACTCCTGACCGCCGAACTTCGCCTGTAAACGACTACGGGCCTGCTTAGCGATGGGCGTTAAACCATCCATGATGGGTTTAATCACCCGTGGCATTAGCAGCATCACTGCCGCCGTTTTTACCGCCAGCTGCAATACACCTTTGACATCGTAACCCGCGAGGATGCCGATAATCAGCCCCATCACAAAACCCACGGTGACAGGCTCGCCAAATGGACCAAATTTGCGCTGAATATCGTCGGCGCTAAATTTAATTCGGTTAACGCCTGGGATTTTCTCGATGATAGCATCGACCAACACCGCAATCGGCCCCATATACGCCGACGTACCGTGCGGAATAGCAATACCTTCCAGCTCAAAGAAATTTCGGGTATCGCGGGCAAACCAGTCGCCGAGCTTATAAACAAACGCCGCGTGAATTACCACACCTGCCATCCCTATCATCCATGAACCGGTTGCCAGATGCAGCAACGCGCCGGTGAAGGTCATATGCCAGATATTCCAGATATCAACATTTACCACCCGCGTCATACGGGTCAGTAACATCGCCACGTTAACCAATATCGCAATCGGAATCGCCACCAGCGCAATTTGCGAAGCCCAGGTCATTGGTGAAGAGCCCGGCCAGCCGACATCGACCACATGCAGATTCAGGTCAAAATTTTCCGCCATCGCTTTCGCCGCCGGACCAATGGAATCCAGCATTAAGCCAATCACAAGGCCAATGCCAACAAAGCCAATCCCGATATGCAGACCCGCTTTAAAGCAATCGCCTGCCTTCATGCCTAATATTTTAGAAAAAATAATGATGACAACCGGCAGCATCACTGTAGGGCCGAGGTCGAGAATATAACGCATGACTTCTGAAAACATAGGTCACCCCTGTAAGATAGTCAGAATTTTATTTTGTAATGCTTCGATACCGACACCAGAAATAAAAGGCATGCCGTGAACTAACGGAATATCGCCAAAACTACGATCCACTTTGGCAGTGGTGCATATCAAATGCACACCATCCATATAGGTTTCTATTTCATTAACCCGACACTGGATTAATTCAACAGGAATATTATGATTCTGACACAACTCTTTAATTTCTTCCGCCGCCATCGTAGAGGTCGCAACCGCGCCTCCGCAAGCGACAATAATCTTGCGTTTCATAAATAGTCCTTTTTATTTTTACAGAGGGATTTATTCGTCTGAATCTAAAACATACTTTGTGAAGTATTCCTTTAACTGGGTTTCAGGAAGAGTGATTAGTGTCTCGACGATATCGGGCTGTTGTAACTTGCCAAATAAACAGCGTAAAAGTTTCAATTGCTGCTGCGGATTTTCCACAATCAACGCAATAACCAACGATACCTCCACGTCGTTATCATCATCCGCTTGCTGAAAATGAACTTTATTTGTTGGCCTTAACAGATAAATGGCTGACGACTTAGCATGAATCGCCTCACAATGCGGTATTGCAATGGCGTGCTGCTCAAGCATTATCCCGGTAGGGAATTCTGCTTCTCTGGCAATTAATGCCTGTGGCCAGGTATCATGAACCACACCTTTGGCGAGCATCTCATTACCGATATGGGTTAAAACTTCGCTACGATCGACAAAAGAAATTCCGCTACGAACAAACAGGTTAGTCATATACCGTCCTTATTCCGCACAGCCGTAGCGATAGGCGCGCAAAACATCATAAATTTTATCCATAATCAGCTGATGCGGTATTGCTGATAATTCCCCGGACTGAATGCGTTCAAATTGTTTGGGAAGATACTGACTAATCATGCCCAGTGGGATGTCCACGCCTTCAAGATTCACCATCATCGTTTCGACGCTATTTTTAATCCGACTATGCGGCCAGTAATAACGAATACGATCCGACAGGCTGTAACGAATATCCAGTAATGAATCGTTAAAACCCGTACGATAATATTTTTTCCAGTATTGCGGTTCGTCGAGCATCACTTCTTCAATTACCGCCAGGCAACCGCTGCGATTTTCAGGGGCGATAAGTTCCTGCTCAATTTGTGCCAGTGCAAATATCGCCTCGCGTAAAGCAAAGGTTAATGCGGGACCGACTTTCAATATTGCAAAGTGATCGCGGACTAATTCCCAATAAGCCGTCCGGGTCTGGTAATCGGTAGAATGTGCTTCATAAACCATTCGGGTGTTTTCTATCCATTGCGCCAGCGGCTGCGCTTCCTGCGGCTGATAATGGATAATATTGCTGTGATCAAATTCCACGCCCGGCTGCACCACGATGGCAATCACGCGTGTTAACGCCTCTGTCAGCCCACGGGCAATAAAGGCCTTTTGATGCGTACGTAAAGTATTGGCGGCATCTTCAACATGGGTGATGTGTACTGACTGAATGGCGCTGGCCTCACCGCCCGGAACCGGAACTTCGGTGCCAATGACATAGCTCAGTTGCTCACGCTGGCAATCTGTCGCCACACTTTCCGCAGCAAAGCAAAGCACAGCAGCTCGTTCCGCAACCGTTTCTGGTGCTAACGGTATGGGATCCCCCGCGCAGGACATTGACGCATCAAGATGAATTTTACTGAAGCCGGCACGAACATATTCCTTTACCAGCTCGACGGATTTTTCCATCGCCGCATCCGCATTTTCTTGCTGCCAGCAGTTTGGCCCCAGATGATCGCCGCCGAGAATAATGCGTTCGCGTGCAAACCCAACTTTATCGGCAATCGTAAAAACAAATTCGCGAAAGTCTGCCGGTGTCATTCCGGTATAACCGCCAAATTGATTGACCTGGTTTGACGTTGCTTCAATCAGCACTTTGCGCGTGCTGTTGCGATCAAATGCCAGCGCCGCTTCGATAACCAACGGATGGGCAGAACAGACTGAACATATGCCGATATGTTCACCAGCTTTATGCCGGGCAATTAACGTTTTCATGTTTTTTCCTTGTTAAATGGCAGGTGCGTTATGCCCTGCCCTCGCAGCCACAATCGGCAATCACTTTGCTCACCACATCGCGCATTGCGGATTTAGCCGACTGCAAATAATCCCGGGGATCGGTCGCTTCAGGGTGCTCGGTCAGGTAATTTTTTAACGCCTGCGAGAAGGCATTTTTCAGCTCCGTTGCAACGTTGATTTTGCATATCCCCAGTTTGATGGTTTGCTGAATATCCTTAGTCGATAACCCTGACGCGCCATGCAGCACCAGCGGTAAGTTCACCCACTGGCGAATGTTCTCCAGTCTAGAAAAATCAAGCGCCGGTGCGCTGGCATACATCCCATGAGCCGTGCCGATGGCGACCGCCAGGGAATCAATTCCGGTTGCCTCGGCAAATTCACGCGCCTGAGCGGGGTTGGTATAAAAAGCATCGGCTTCATTGACTTGCACATCATCTTCCTGGCCGCCAAGTTGCCCCAGCTCCGCTTCGACGCTGACATCAAAGCGATGGCAAAAATCCACCACCTCTTTGACCCGTGAAATATTTTGCGCAAAAGGCAAATGCGAGGCGTCAATCATGACTGAGCGCACGCCAGAACGAACCTTCTGAGCGATATCGTCAAATTTCGTGTGATGGTCGAGATGAATTGCCAGTGGATGGTGATATTGCTTCGCCATCGCGCTGACCAGCGCCAACAGATTTTCTGTACCAGCATGAGTAAATGTGCCAGGCGTTCCGGCGATGATGACCGGCGCATGCAGGTTGGCAGCGGTTTCCACCACCACTTGCATCGTTTCGAGATTGTGAATATTGAATGCCGGAACCGCATAACCGCCGCGCTGTGCGTTGTTCAGCATCTGCTTTGTCGATACCACGTACATTTTCATATCCTGTCGTTTGTTTTCGATTTCAAAATATAATGAAATTATTTGTTTTTAAATATCGAGATAACGATCACAAAAACGACAATATGAAAATTGTTCGAGGAGTGAAAGGCAAAAAAACGGCCTCCCGATAGGGAAGCCGTAGCAAAGTGCGCGTGTTTTTATGCCGGATGCGGTGTAAACATACGTGGCAGTGCTATGTAGGCATGATAAGACGCTTCCGCGTCGCATCAGGCATAGGTTGCCGGATGCAGTGTAAACGCCTTATCCGTCCTACGGGGTGGTGTTGTTCGTATAAGGCGTATCAGGCAATAGTAATTTTGCTATCGAGATAAACGTCCTGCACGGCGTTAATCAGTTTCACGCCGTCAGCCATCGATTTCTTGAACGCCTTACGTCCAAGAATCAGCCCCATTCCGCCAGCGCGTTTGTTGATAACCGCAGTACGCACTGCATCACTGAGGTCAGTTTCACCGCCTGCAGCACCGCCGGAGTTTATCAACCCAGCCCGGCCCATATAGCAGTTAGCTAACTGATAACGCACCAGATCAATCGGGTTTTCGCTGGTTAACTTGCTGTACACGCGATCGTCGGTATAACCGTAATTAATCGCTTTATAGCCGCCGTTATTTTCCGCCATTTTTTGTTTGACGATATCTGCGCCGATGGTTGCCGCCAGATGGTTTGCCTGACCGGTCAGGTCGGCGGAAACATGGTAATCAACGCCATCTTTCTTAAAGGCGGAGTTACGCAAATAGGCCCACAGCACGGTCACCATGCCCAGCTCATGCGCACGTTCAAAAGCCGCAGAAATTTCTTCAATCTGGCGACGTGACTCTTCCGAGCCAAAATAGATAGTCGCACCAACCGCCACCGCGCCCATGTTGAAAGCCTGCTCCACGCTGGCATACAGCGTTTGATCGTAGGTATTCGGGTAACTTAGCGTCTCGTTGTGATTAAGTTTGACGAGAAATGGAATGCGATGCGCATAGCGCCGCGATACCGACGCCAACACGCCGTAAGTTGATGCCACACAGTTACAGCCCGCTTCGATCGCCAGTTCAACAATGTTTTTCGGGTCAAAGTAGAGCGGGTTAGCAGCAAATGAAGCTCCGGCAGAGTGCTCAACGCCCTGGTCAACCGGCAGAATAGAAAGATATCCTGTGCCAGCCAGACGCCCGGTGTTGTACAACGTCTGCATATTACGTAACACCGCTGGCGGGCGATTATTGTCAATCATTACGCGGTCTACGTAGTCATGTCCGGGGAGATAAAGCTGGTCAGAAGGAATTGTCATACAACGGTGCTGTAAAAGGTTGTCGGCGTCTTTGCCAAGCAACTGCGCAATATCTGTCATTACTATGCTCCCGTAAATTCCGATTGGATATCGGCTATGGATTGTCCTGGCCCGCCTTTTGCGGGCAATCATAATCCTAGTCGTTACGGGCGAGTTTTTCCATCTTTTGGATGTTTTTTCAGCGTTTTCTGTTGGCTCGATTCATCAGAAAAAATGTTAGCGCGGTCAAGTTTTCACCGTAAAGGTATTTAAAAGGTATTATTAAGTGGTATTGTCATCGCGTACCTTACATTACCTGTCATGAAGGAATTAAAAGATGAAAACAACAGCAAAGCTGTCGTTCATGATGTTTGTTGAATGGTTTATCTGGGGCGCGTGGTTTGTGCCATTGTGGTTGTGGTTAAGTAAAAGCGGTTTTAGTGCCGGAGAAATTGGCTGGTCGTATGCCTGTACCGCCATTGCGGCGATCCTGTCGCCAATTCTGGTTGGCTCCATCACTGACCGCTTTTTCTCGGCGCAAAAAGTGCTGGCGGTATTGATGTTCGCAGGCGCGCTGCTGATGTATTTCGCTGCGCAACAGACCACTTTTGCCGGGTTCTTTCCGTTACTGCTGGCTTACTCTCTAACCTATATGCCGACCATTGCGCTGACTAACAGCATCGCTTTTGCCAACGTGCCGGATGTGGAGCGTGATTTCCCGCGCATTCGTGTGATGGGCACTATCGGCTGGATTGCCTCCGGTCTGGCATGTGGTTTCTTGCCGCAAATACTGGGGTATGCCGATATCTCACCGACTAACATCCCGCTGCTGATTACCGCCGGAAGTTCTGCTCTGCTCGGTGTGTTTGCGTTTTTCCTGCCCGACACGCCACCAAAAAGCACCGGCAAAATGGATATTAAAGTCATGCTCGGCCTGGATGCGCTGATCCTGCTGCGCGATAAAAACTTCCTCGTCTTTTTCTTCTGTTCATTCCTGTTTGCGATGCCACTGGCGTTCTATTACATCTTTGCCAACGGTTATCTGACCGAAGTCGGCATGAAAAATGCCACCGGCTGGATGACGCTCGGCCAGTTCTCTGAAATATTCTTTATGCTGGCATTACCGTTTTTCACTAAACGCTTTGGTATCAAAAAGGTATTATTGCTTGGTCTGGTCACCGCTGCGATCCGCTATGGCTTCTTTATTTACGGTAGTGCGGATGAATATTTCACCTACGCGTTACTGTTCCTCGGTATTTTGCTTCACGGCGTAAGTTACGATTTTTACTACGTTACCGCTTACATCTATGTCGATAAAAAAGCCCCCGTGCATATGCGTACCGCCGCGCAGGGGCTGATCACGCTCTGCTGCCAGGGCTTCGGCAGTTTGCTCGGCTATCGTCTTGGCGGTGTGATGATGGAAAAGATGTTCGCTTATCAGGAACCGGTAAACGGACTGACTTTCAACTGGTCCGGGATGTGGACTTTTGGCGCGGTGATGATTGCCATTATCGCCGTGCTGTTCATGATTTTTTTCCGCGAATCCGACAACGAAATTACGGCTATCAAGGTCGATGATCGCGATATTGCGTTGACACAAGGGGAAGTTAAATGAAAACAGAACGTATTCTCGGTGCTCTTTATGGGCAGGCGTTAGGGGATGCGATGGGGATGCCCTCCGAGCTTTGGCCACGCAGCCGCGTTAAAGCACACTTTGGCTGGATTGACCGTTTTCTGCCTGGACCAAAGGAGAATAACGCGGCCTGTTATTTTAACCGCGCCGAATTCACCGACGATACCTCGATGGCGCTGTGTCTGGCGGATGCGTTGCTGGAACGTAAAGGCAAGATCGATCCGGATCTGATTGGGCGTAATATCCTCGACTGGGCGCTGCGTTTCGACGCCTTCAACAAAAACGTGCTAGGTCCGACCTCGAAGATTGCGCTTAACGCCATTCGCGACGGTAAACCCGTTGCTGAACTGGAAAACAACGGCGTAACCAACGGCGCAGCGATGCGCGTCTCGCCATTAGGTTGTTTGCTTCCGGCGCGCGATGTTGATTCCTTTATTGATGATGTGGCGCTGGCGTCGAGCCCGACCCATAAATCCGATCTGGCAGTTGCAGGTGCGGTAGTCATCGCATGGGCGATTTCTCGTGCTATTGACGGAGAAAGCTGGTCAGCGATTGTTGATTCACTGCCTTCAATTGCGCGACATGCCCAGCAAAAACGCACCACCACGTTCAGCGCCTCACTGGCGGCGCGGCTGGAGATTGCGCTGAAAATTGTGCGCAATGCCGACGGCACCGAATCCGCCAGCGAACAGCTTTACCAGGTCGTTGGCGCAGGTACCAGCACTATTGAGTCCGTTCCGTGCGCCATTGCGCTGGTTGAACTGGCACAAACCGACCCGAACCGTTGCGCCGTCCTCTGCGCTAACCTTGGCGGCGATACAGACACCATCGGTGCTATGGCGACGGCAATCTGCGGCGCGTTGCATGGCATTAACGCTATCGATCCTGCGTTAAAGGCGGAGCTGGATGCGGTAAATCAGCTTGATTTCAACCGCTATGCCACAGCGCTGGCGAAATATCGTCAACAACGGGAGGCGGTATGAGCGGCGCTCGATTACACACGCTGCTGCCTGAATTAACCACGCGTCAGTCGGTGATGGTCGTCGGCGCGGCGGTCATTGACGTGATCGCCGACGCTTATGCCCTCCCCTGGCGTGGGTGCGATATCGAACTGAAACAGCAGAGCGTTAACGTTGGCGGCTGCGCACTGAATATTGCCGTGGCGTTAAAGCGCCTCGGCATCGAAGCGGGTAATGCCTTGCCGCTCGGTCAGGGCGTGTGGGCGGAGATTATTCGCAACCGGATGGCAAAAGAGGGCTTAATCAGCCTGATCGATAACGCCGAAGGTGATAACGGCTGGTGTCTGGCGCTGGTTGAGCCGGATGGCGAACGCACTTTTATGTCATTCAGCGGTGTGGAAAATCAGTGGAATCGCCAGTGGCTGGCGCGATTAACCGTTGCGCCTGGCAGCCTGCTCTATTTTTCCGGTTATCAACTGGCCTCGCCCTGCGGCGAATTGTTAGTGGAATGGCTGGAAGAGCTGCAAGACGTGACGCCGTTTATCGATTTTGGCCCACGTATTGGCGATATCCCGGATGCATTACTGGCGCGGATCATGGCCTGTCGACCTTTAGTGTCGCTCAATCGTCAAGAGGCTGAGATTGCCGCCGAACGTTTTGCTTTATCCGCAGAGATAACAACACTTGGCGAGCAATGGCAGGAGAAATTTGCCGCGCCGTTGATCGTTCGTCTCGATAAAGAAGGCGCATGGTATTTCAGCAACGACGCTTCTGGCTGCATTCCGGCATTTCCAACGCAAGTTGTAGACACCATTGGGGCGGGCGACAGTCATGCAGGTGGCGTACTTGCCGGGCTGGCCTCTGGTCTGCCACTGGCGGATGCCGTATTACTGGGCAATGCAGTGGCGTCGTGGGTTGTCGGGCATCGGGGCGGTGATTGTGCGCCAACGCGCGAGGAACTACTCCTCGCACACAAAAACGTATAGATCGCTGCGACAGTGGCTAATGCTGTACTCAATAGGCCGTTGCTGTTGGTCAAGCGCCACTTGCTTGATCACCAGCACCGGTATTTTGCTATCTAACTGAATATGTGACTGAAACTCGGCATCCGGCATCCGGGCGCTAACGCGGGAACGCGTACGTTGTGGGTAAATGTGCTGGCTGCGGAAATAGTCATAAAGTGAAATCCCGATGGCATCAACATCATGAATTAAATGCGCCGGAACCCACGATTCCTCAATCGATACCGCTTCTTCATCGACATAGCGAATACGCTTAAGCAAAAAGACATCACTTCCTGCTTCGACCGCCAGCTGCTGCGCGACTTCTTCGGGACATTTCACGACACGCTTGTTAACCCATAGCGTATCGGGCTTTTTCCCGCGCAATACCACCTGCTGAGAAAAACCTCGCGCTTCTTTCAACGAGTATTCGAAGATGTTGTTGATCTGCGTGCCGTAACCGCGCGAACGCGTCACCACACCCTCTTCTTCCAGCGCCTGCATCGCCTTGCGCACCGTAATGCGCGAAACGCCGGTTAACTGACTTAAATCACGCTCACCGGGCAAAATATTGCCATGCTCCAGCACCCCGCTGCGCACGGCATTTTTTACCGTTTCGGCAAACTTAATATAAAGCGGCGTGTTATCCGCCGCTAAAATACGCTCGTTCAGTTGGGCAATCAGCTGGGTATGCGCTTGTTCCATTTGTCTTTTTCCTGCCGGGGAGTCTGGTGGGAGTATATCACTGCTTCTTATTTAAGGCGTTTCTTTAATCCCATCAACGAATGCCTGCAACTCCTCCACCGTGCCATTAAATACATTAAAATCCACCGGACCATTGATGCCATCTACCTGTCCACGGTCGGAATGCTGCCAGAAGCGCCAGGCCATGCCGTCATTGTCCGGACGACGTTGATAATAGTGAGCCACCCACCACGGATATTCATTGAAATAGCCCGCCAGATTGGTGTGATAAAAAACGGCTCCTGAGTAAATAATCGGCTTTTTTCCCGTACTTTTTTCGACCATTTTTAGCCACTGACTTACTCGTTTGCGTAATTCTTTTGCCGATAATTTTCCCCGTTCTTCTACGTCCAGTACCGCAGGGAAATCGCCTTGTGAGAAATCCACCGTTTGCAGAAATAATCGTGCCTGAACCGGCGCTGCTACCGACGGGGAGAAATAATGATACGCCCCGCGCAGCAGGCCATTTTCGCGGCTTAGTTGCCAGTTACGCGAAAAATACGGGTCCACCAGCTTTTCGCCTTCCGTCGCCTTAATAAAAGCAAACTGTAAGCGGATACCGTTGTCGCGCATTTTTGCCACCCGCTGCCAGTCGATCCGCTCCTGCCAGCGAGAAACATCTATTCCGTGAATGGTGTAACTGGCAGGAATACGAATAGCGAAAGATTTAACCGGGCGATAACCGTAGAAATGGATGTAGTCTGTAATCTGAACTGCTGTCGAATAGAAAAAATTCACCGTCTGACGCGGATAAATTGCAACGATGGAAATTAGCCCAAGAGCGCATAATAGAGAGGTGAGTTTTTTTCGACTGGTAATTCTTAGCTGCATTGGTTTCATCCCTGAATGTCAGTGCCAAAGGCTGACAATAACCAAAGCAGCTATAGTACGGTGCTCACCACCAGGCGTGGAAGTGGTGAACCGGACCAATACCGTGACCAACTTCCAGCGTGTCGGCCTGGGCTAATGCTGATGAAAGCCAGCTTTTTGCCTCCTGTACGGTGTCAGCCCAGTTTGTATGGCGCGGGCGTAGTGCAGCCAACGCCGCAGAGAGCGTACAACCAGTGCCGTGGGTGTTTTTGGTCATAATGCGCGGTGCGGTAAACCGTTGTTCACCCTCGCGGGTAAACAGCCAGTCCGGGCTTTGCTCATCATCCAGATGACCACCTTTCATTAGCACTGCGCCACAGCCCATCGCCAACAGCGATCGCCCTTGTTCCAGCATTTCCTGTTCGGTGCGCGCGTGTGGCGCGTCGAGCAAGGCGGCAGCTTCGGGCAAGTTTGGCGTTATTAATGAAACCTGTGGCAATAATCGACTGCGCAGCGTAGCAACCGCCGAAGGTGAAAGCAGCGGGTCGCCGCTTTTTGCCAGCATAACGGTGTCGAGTACCACGTTTTGGATCTGATAACGTTGCAACCGTTCTGCCACCGCTTCAACAATATCGGTTTCCGCCAACATACCGATTTTAGTGGTGTCGATTCGCACATCGCTGAACACCGAATCGAGCTGGGCGGCGACAAAATCAGGCTCAATGCGATACACCGACTGTACGCCACGGGTATTTTGCGCCACCAGTGCAGTAATAACTGAGCAACCATAAGCGCCAAGTGCCGAGAAGGTTTTAAGATCGGCCTGAATCCCCGCACCACCACTCGGATCAGTACCGGCAATCGTCAGAGCGTTAATTCGTTTCATGCCTGCACCTCCTGCGTCAATTGCCAGAGCGCATCAAGGAAATGTGGAACAAAACTGCCTGGCCCCTCGCTTCTGGCGACTGCGCGTTCTCCGGCTTGTTTCATCCAGTGACAGGCAGATGCGACATTTTCCAGCGTATCGCCTGGTAACGCACAGCAGGCAGCGACAACCGCCGATAATGCACAGCCAGTTCCTACCACTTTGGTCATTAACGGATCGCCACCGTGAATACCAATGATACGATGTCCATCGGTAACATAATCCATCTCGCCAGTGACCACGACGATTGCGCCAGTTTCCCGTGCCAGTGTTTGTGCAGCGGGTATCGCGTTAGCTGCGGCGTCAGTGGTATCCACTCCCCGTCCACCATTAGCAATGCCAGCTAATGCCATGATTTCCGAAGCATTACCACGTATGGCGGTTGGCTTATGAGACAGAAGTTCCAGACAAAAACGGCGGCGATAATCGAGTGCACCAACCGCTACTGGATCAAGCGTCCAGGGTGTTTGAGAGCTTTTTGCTTGCTCAACGGCGGCACACATCGACTGTGCGCGTAGCTGCGTCAGCGTGCCAACGTTAATCAGCAACGCACTAGCAATAGCCGCAAACTGACTGGCCTCTTCGGTTTCGATAACCATCGCTGGCGATGCACCGAGCGCCAGCAAGGTATTGGCAGTAAAGGTTTGCACCACATCGTTGGTCATGCAGTGCACAAGAGGGGAATGTTGGTGAAAAAGGTGTAACGCGTGCGCAGATTGCGCTGAACTCAGCAGGTCGACTTGCATAGTTTGCTCCTGCCATAACGTGAAGAAGCAATGACCTGGTGGTCCGTGACTTCCCTACGCTGGCATTCTAAGAAAGGTCAAAACACACAACCTAACTCAAAAAAACACAAAACACAAAACCTGTCTAAGTCCTTAAAGCGTAAGGGAAGTAGCAAGATTTTGCAAGCAAAACTTGCCCCTCTCCGGCCTCGCTTCTTCACCGTCTGGCAGGAGCAAAAAACATACATTTATCACCAAATCTATCACCTGATCTATCACCTTCTCACGTATGGTTTCCTCACCGTGGTTTACTCCGGGTGACGTTTCCCGATGCAATACAAACATCCCGATAAGGAACGGCAAAAGAGACAAGAAAGGCGTGGCTACAGATCTCCTATAAGAAAGAGATTCATCAAACCCCGCCGTTAAACTGATCCTACCCACGTAATATGGACACAGGCCTAAGCGAGGTTCTGGTTTTCAAATTGTTCCGGACTGAGGCCGCCACACCAACTGTGCCGCCGCCACCGATTGTAATCACATTCGATATAAT